>JACCDW010860881.1_pt1 | contig 131342 bp, 119 predicted proteins | sample 7449781 | NCBI WGS metagenome assembly JACCDW01 (sample SAMN15323449, study PRJNA562643) | freshwater metagenome | isolation source: river surface water | place: USA:Blue River Watershed | collected 2017-08-18 | reverse complement strand
GTCAAAATTTGGAAACCGTTACAAATTCCCATTACAAAACCACCATTGGCAGCATGTTTAGAAACAGCGTCCATGATGGGAGAAAGTTTGGCAATGGCGCCAGATCTGAGGTAATCGCCATAGCTAAATCCACCTGGAATAAAGATATGTGTACAACCCATTAAATCGTTTGATTTATGCCAAAGCTTCTCAACTGGTTCGTTGGAATAATTGCTCAATACATCAATAAGATCTTGATCACAGTTAGAACCAGGAAAAATTACCACACCAAATTTCATGGTGCAAATATACGGAATTTATAGTTGTTAAATAGCTTATAGGCTTATAAGCTTATGGGAAGTTGAACTATTTACAAACTAATTAAAAAATCAAAAACATTCAATTGAATTCAGACCAATATTATTTGTTGATACGTTTATTTTTCACCAATAAGCCTATAATCCCATAAACCTATAATCCCATAAACCTATAAGCCCATAAGCCTATAATCCAATAAGCCTATAAGCCCATAAGCCTATAAACCCACAATACTGTAGGTTGCCGCAAAATACCCCTGTTTCCCCATTCCAAGTATACAGCCATCGGCATTGGCCAGCAAAAGGTCTGTATGACGCTCAGATTCACGGGCATACACGTTGCTCAAATGCACCAAAATGACCTTTTTTTTTATGCTTTTTAGGGTGTCGGCAATGGCAATGCTAGTGTGGGTATAGGCACCGGCGTTTAGAATAATTCCGCCAATAGATGCATCGTCTTCAGCACGTTGAAGTTCATTGATCAGTTCTCCTTCTATATTGCTTTGGAAATAATCAAATTCCACATCAGAAAACGTTGATTTTAAATCTGTTAGAATGTCCTCAAAGGTTTCAGATCCATAAATAGACGGTTCCCTACGTCCCAACCAATTCAAATTGGGACCATTTACAATGAGAAGTTTCATAAAGCAAAAATATAGGTTCGTTCGAAACTTTGATGTATGCTGTTCAAAGTTTAGTATTAAATTTGTTCATGCCTCAAATTGAAACGGTTTTAACCCCAGCTTTGTTTCATCTTCACAAGAAAGATTTGCAATCCAAACAAGTGGTGGTGATAGACATTCTTCGCGCAACAACCACCATGATTGTGGCCATGGAAAACGGTGCTGCCGAAATTAAAACGGTAGACAACATCGAAAACACCCTTCAGCTCCGCAACCAAGGCTATTTGGTTGCAGGTGAACGCAATGGCGAAAAGGTTGAGGGATTCGATTTTGGCAACTCTCCGCAAGAATTTACCCGTTCTATTATTGAGGGACAAAAAATTGCACTTACCACCACCAACGGCACGAAAGCCATAGCGGCCTGCGAAGGTGCAAAGCACCGTTATGTTTCTTCCTTTCGAAATATAACCGCCATGGTGAATGTCCTCATTGCCAACAACTGCGATACCCTTTTATTTTGTGCCGGTTGGAAAGACAAATTCAACTTAGAAGACACCGTTTTCGCCGGTGCACTCTCCCACCAATTGCTAGAAAATGGCTTCTCCACCTCCGATGATGCCACGTTAATGGCACAGCGTTTGTGGCTCCAAGGAAAGTCAGATTTAACAAGCTTCCTCGCCGATGCCTCTCACGTGCAACGCTTCAAATCCCTCCACATCGAATCCGACCTCGAAGCCTGCCTCAAATTCGATACCTACCACGGAGTACTGAGTTTATAATTTAGGGTTGAGAGTTTAGAGTTTAGAATCATCTCAACTTTAAACGCTATACTTTAAACTTTAAATTTAAGGTTGAATGTTTAGAATTTAGGGTTTGGATTATCCTCTAATCTTTCTAACCCATTTGGCATTTTTCGCAAATAATTATTTTCATTGTTTTACTAAAGTTTTGGGGAATGACCGTCAAGACTTGTATCTTAAAGAATGGAATATAAAACTTACCTGTTTTTATTGTTGGATAAATTTCAGACATCAAAAGTTCGCATTTTGAGAACTTTTAATCTATCTTTGACATAACAAATACATGAAGGTTCATTTATTAAAAAAGAAAACCATCATGGAATTTGTTGAAAACCAAGGTAACTTCTCAAATGATTTTGACAAATGGCTATCTCTCATAAGTTCGGCTAATTGGCAAACAACTGAAGATGTTTCAAAAACATTTACAAGTGTAGATTTTTTGGGAAATGGGAATAACAGAATGATTTTTAATGTTGGAGGAAATAAGTTTAGAATAATTTGCAGCTACTATTTTGGACAAAACTATGTACGCTTGTACGTCAAATGGATTGGAACTCATGCAGAATACAACCAGTTATGCAAAACCGGAAAACAATATATTATCTAAAATGGAAACACTCATAAAATATAAAAGAATTCATTCCGACAGTCAATATGAAAGCTATATTGAGATAATGGAAGGTTTGGACGCTGAAAACCAATTGTTTTTTAACCAAAACACTGAAGATGAAATTGAATTACTTCAACTACTCATTCAAGATTATGAGGAACAACAATCACCAAAACAACATTTATTGGGATCAGATTTGCTTCAACATTTAATGATTGAAAACCATGTTAAAGCATCCACCATTTGCGCAGAATTGGACATAAATAAAAGTACTCTTTCAGAAATCCTATCAAAAAAGCGAACCATCAGCAAACAAATTGGTCTGAAACTCGCCAACTACTTCAAAATCAGATTAGATAAATTAATTACCAAATAAATATTTAGGGTTTAGAGTTTAGAGTTTAGAATCATCTCAACTTTAAACACTAAACTTTAAACTCTAAATTTAAGGTTGAATGTTTGGGGTTTAGGGATTGGATTATCCTCTAATCTTCCCGATAGCTATCGGGATAATCTTTCTAACCCTCTAATCTTTTTTCGTTACCTTTGAAGTATGGGACTCAGACAAGATAAATTTGCCAAACAAATTCAACGCGACCTCGCCGAATTAATGACCCTTCACAGAAATGAATGGCTAGGCGGCACCTTCGTTACCATGTCTAATGTACTCGTTAGCCCTGATCTTTCTTACGTGAAAGTCTATCTTTCTCTATTCAATATCCAAAATCGTAAGGATGTTTTGAACCATCTGAATACTGTGGTTGACAAAGAAATTCGACACGAAATTGCCCGCAAAATCAAAAATAACGTTAAAAAAATTCCTGAAATCCGTTTCTACGAAGACGATACCCTTGATTATGTAGCCAAAATGGACGAACTCTTCGATAAAATTAAAACCTCCGACAACAATACCGAGAATTAATCCCTCCAGAACGTGAAACTCGTTTGGCTCATAGCGCGTAAATATTTCTTCTCAAAGAAGAATCCTTCTGCCATCAACATTATCACCGCCATTTCGCTCTCTGGCTATGCCATTGGCGCCCTTGCATTAATCGTTTTATTGAGCGCTTTGAACGGATTTGAAGCCGCTATTTTTGGGGGATACAAAGCCGGTGATGCCGATCTTAAAGTTGTTGCCAAACAAGGGAAAGTTTTTACTTTATCTCAAGAAAAACTCAATAAAATATCCCTCATAAATGGCGTAAAATCTAAGTTTCAATGCCTTGAAGATAAGGCAATTGTGAAATTTAACGACAAACAAACCGTTGCTTTAATACGCGGGGTTGACACCGGTATTTACAAAACGTTACAAGTTGATAGCCTAGTGGCTTCAGGATCTAAAATCCTCCAAAAACAACTCAATCAAGTTCAACCCCTTGGATTTACAACCTATCCACCCATCAATACGCCAAAACTTGATCCCAACGATGAAAGCATTGTGCAAAATTTCGCCTGGCTTTCCGAAGGAATGATCTACAAACTCAACGTTGGTTCTGAAAATTCAAATCTCGAACTTTTAGTTCCCGATAGATCCACCGAATCAATTTCGCAATCTGTTCTTAATCAAGAAGATGTATTGGTGAGTGCCATGATAAAACTCGGTGAAGACCTCAATGAATCCACCGTAGTTGTGCCAATTGAAGTGACAAGAAGCCTGTTTTCCCGCGAAAACGAAATCAGTTCACTGCACTTAAAAGTGGTTCCTTCCAAAATAGAATCTGTCCAAAATGAAATTCAAAATGTTGTAGGACAATCTTTTGAGGTGCTAAATAGAAAACAGCAACACAAAACCATGTACAAAATGTTCAATACAGAAAAGTGGGTTTCCTTTGCCCTGCTCGCATTCATTCTGTTGCTCATTTCTTTTAACCTTTTTGGTTCAATCCGCATGATGACCGTAGACAAACAGCAAGACCTTGAAATGCTCAATTCTCTGGGTATGAGGGTGCAAAATATCCGAAACATTTTTATTCTTGAAGGACAAATGGTGTCGTTTGTAGGTTCAATCATCGGGCTAACACTTGGAGCCTTGCTGGTAGTTTTACAACAACATTTTGGCTGGGTAAAAACCCAGTCTACCTTTGCAATGTCTTACCCCGTGGAACTTTCCACCCCCGATTTCTTCCTAATCCTCGCCCTCAACACTTTTCTAGCCTACCTAACCTCTATTCTTGCAATACGTTTGAAATTTAGGGTTTAAGGTTTAGGGTTTAGCATTCAAGTTAAATTCCATTACAACTTTAAACCTTCAACTCTCAACTTTAAATTTAGAGTTTAAGGTTTAGAGTTTAGCATTCAAGTTAAAATCAATTACAACTTTAAACTTTCAACTCTCAACTTTAAATTTAGGGTTTAGAGTTTAGGGTTTAAAATTCATGTTAAATTCCGTTACAACTTTAAACTTTAAATTTAGGGTTTAAGGTTTAGGGTTAGGGTTAAAATCAATTACAACTTTAAACTTTCAACTCTCAACTTTAAATTTAAGGTTTAAAGTTTAAAGTTTATCCTCTAATCTTTCTAACCTTTTTAATCTCTCTAACCCTAATTAACCTTCATCATGGCTCTATCAATGCCTTGCCACACCAATTCTTCAATTCCAGCGATGGCTTTTTTGATGCCTTCTTCAATGAGCGGCACTTCCTCGGTTGTCCATTTGCCTAAAACAAAATCAACCTGACGTCCTTTAGGGAAATCATTGCCAATTCCAAACCTAAAACGCGCATAGTTCGGTGTGTTTAAGGATGCATCAATGCTCTTTAATCCGTTGTGACCCCCATCAGAACCTTTTGGTTTCAGTCTCAATTTGGCCACCGGCAAAGCCAAATCATCTGTCACTATAACTACATTCTGAAGTGCAATTTTCTCTTGCTGCATCCAATATGAAACCGCCTTTCCCGACAAATTCATGTATGTATTTGGCTTTAGTAAAATCATTTTACGCCCTTTGTGCGACAATTCTACTTTCCAGCCATGCTTCACCGACTCCCAAGTGCCTTCCTTTTGCTTACACAGCTCATCTAATACATCAAATCCAATGTTGTGACGTGTGTGGTCATATTCATCTCCTGGGTTTCCTAGTCCAACTATAAGAAATTTCATTTATTATGTTTAACGTTTAAGGTTAAGCGTTGAGGGTTTAGAGCTTAGGATTTGTCCTCTAATCTTTCTAACCCGTCTAATCTTTCTAACCCTTTATAAAACTTTCCTCAATCTTGCCACCGGAATATTCAATTGCTCACGGTATTTGGCAACTGTCCTTCTGGCAATAGGATATCCTTTTTCTTTCAAAAGTTCCATCAAAGCTTCATCGGTAAGAGGTTTAGATTTATTTTCGGCGGATATAGCATCCCCCAAAATCTTTTTGATTTCTCGGTTGCTAATTTCCTCTCCATCATCGTTAGAAATTCCTTCTGAAAAGAAATGTTTTAACGGAAAAATTCCAAAATCCGTTTCCACATATTTTGAATTTGCAACCCTCGAAATGGTACTAATGTCTAAACCAACTTCGGTGGCTATGTCCTTCAAAATCATCGGTTTCAAAAATGTATCATCCCCCTCAAAAAAGAATTCCCGTTGTCTTTTCACAATGGCTTGCATGGTGCTCAACAAGGTGTTATGACGTTGCTTTACGCTGTCAATAAACCATCTAGCCCCATCCAATTTTTGCTTGATATACTGAACAGCATCTTTCAATTGCTGATCTTTGGTGTTCGTTTCTTCGTAGGTTTTCAAAGTTTCCGCGTAGGCAGAACTCAATTTTAACTCAGGCGCGTTACGAGAATTAAGTGTTACTATCAAAGACCCTTCCTCTGCAACTACCGTGAAGTCTGGAACAATATACTGCGTTTTAACACTTCCACTGTTCGATTCACCTGGTTTCGGATTGAGTTTTACAATCTCCAAAATAGCGCTGCGCAATTGTTCATCAGTAATTTTGAGAGATTTCGTGATTTTGTCGTAATGTTTCTTGCTAAAAGCCTCCATTTGCTCGGAAATGATGGTTTCAGCCAAACTCAATGCCGGATTATCACCGTAATCTTTCTTATAAAGTTGAAGCAACAAGCACTCTTGTAAATCACGTGCGGCTATTCCCGCAGGATCAAAATTTTGAATTTTGATAAGAATCTTTTCAAGCTTGTCAACGTCGGTTTGAATGTTCTCATTGAAAGCCAAATCATTCACAATGCTGCGTAATTCCCTCCTTAAATAGCCATCTTCTTCAATGCTATTGATCAAATGGAAAGCGAGCAAAAAGTCTTTTTCGTCAAAAAATGTTGCACGCGCTTGCTCCAAAAGATACTCCTGAAACGAAGACGTAGATGCCATTGGCATTTCCTTTTGTTCATCGTTTGAATAATCTTCCCCCATTCGGAATGTGCCGTACTCATCGTCGTTTCCACTGGCTCGAATCATTTCATCAACGTCTATATCTCGTTGATAATCATCGCCCCATTCATCATTGGACTCACGGTCTGAAAAATCGGAAGCACTTTCCGAAAAATCTACATCGTTCTCACTTTTTTCCAACGCAGGATTGTCTAACAACTCCTCTCCAACCCTTTCTTCAAAATCCAACGTGCTCATTTGTAACAACTTAATGAATTGGATTTGCTGCGGAGAAAGTCGCTGCTGAAGAGTTTGAATTTGTGATTGACGTAATCCCATTGAGATTCCAAATATACAAAAAAATTAATTGGCACGTCCCCCTATTTCTTTCGTTTTCCACGTTTCTAATTCAAACATTTCTAACAAAATTCAGAATCAATCCCTCACTGCCAAACCGCCAATTTCTGCTAAACTTTTTCAATTGAATTGCCCTAAAACACAATCTTCAATTTCAATCTTTTAAAAACTGTCAATTTCAACTGTCAATTAAATTTTCAACAACAAAATCTTCAATGTTCATTTACCCTAAATGGCCATCACAAACGTCAATTTCCCTCTTTTAATACTATCAATTTCACTAGGTACATTGTAAGGAATTACTGCATCAAATAATGCATTTTCTTTTTTCTTGAGGGATAATTAACTGGTTGCAATATATAAGGTTACAAAATTTATTGCTTTCGATTTCTTTAACTCATAACACTTAATGTTCTGAAGAAAATTAATTGTTTAGCATGTTAATATCACAGGATTGAGTTTCGCGAAAACACAATATTGAATTACCCTAAAACACAATCCCAATTTTCAATATTCCTTTACTTAAAAACTGTCAATTTCTACTATTTCATTTTATGTAATTACCGCCTCAAATAAAGCGTTTTTGTTTTTCTTGAGGGATAATTAACTGATTCATATTAATAAACATAGGACACAATAAGCAAAAAAAATACCCTCGAATCGAGGGCATTTTTAACGTCAAATGATTGATAAATCTTTTATTATTGCAATGCAAGATCGGTAAATGCACCTTCTGTAACCATGTAATTTTTGGTTCCATCAGGTGATTTCATTGTAATTGTGAATACACCAGAAACTTTCTTGTTTGTTGCATCTACCTTTGTTAAGGTAACTGAATAGGTGTTGGTATAACCCATGACAATGGTTAACAAATCCATCAACTTTCTGCTTGGTAAATATAAGGCACCATCTGCAGCGTTAACATCAAATGTTCCTTCATATTTGCCAGTTTTTGCTGGTGTTAATACCAAATTCATTGCTATTGTTGAAGTATCACCTGTTAACACGCGTGTTCCTTGGATACTCAATTCACCATTCGATAATGTAGCTCGAGTTCCAACGATTGTATCACCATTTGGATAATAAAATTTGTCAGCTGCATCACTTGTCCATGAAGTTCCATTCACTTTACAAGTAATTCTTCCTACAGTAGAACCTGTATTTGTAGTGTTTGTAACAGGATCCTTTGTACAACTTCCCAAAATCATTGAACCTGCTACAGCAGATACCAACAACAAATATTTAAATGCTTTCATGTTTATTTCTTTTAAAACACAAATATAAAGAATAAATCAAATTCCAAATACGCCTTTTTAACCAATGCCAATAAATTCTAACAGAGTGAAAAAAGCACATTAAAAGAATGATTCCTCCCCATTAAAAACCACTTTCTTTTCCATAAACCTTTATAAACTTTTATAATCATTTATAAACCTCATAAACTTTCTATTGACCTCACAAACTTTCTTTTGACAATCCTTTATTCGCATTGTTCAACAACAATTTATACTCAAAGAGCCATAAAGAGGTTTCACCGTTTTCCATAAACGTTTATAAACTTTTATAAACTTTTTAATTTCTGTTTCCCATAAACCTTTATAAACTTTCATAAACAACATAAACCTTTTAATAATCGTTTATCAAAACGATTATTAACTCAAACGTACCTATTGCTGACAATAAAATGACGTTTGTTCGTGCAATATTTTGGGGGTTTCATACGTCTTATCTGTATATCACTAAAATTTGGTATAGTTCTTGTAAAAATTTAAACATAGAAAGGAAAACCGTTATGAAAAGCAAAATCAAAAAAATGAGCCAAAGCAAACAAGCGCCTGCTGTTCAACCTAATCAAAAAAGTGGTAACGGTTTTATTCAAAAAGCTGCAGGTTTGTAACCCTTAAATCTTACTTCTTGCGCAATTTTTCATAATTTTGCGCCAATGCTTTCTAAACTCGAAGCCGTTTACGCACATTATAAAGAAATTGAACTTCTACTAAGCAGCCCTGAAATAGCTGCAGATATGAAGCGATTTACAAAATTAAACAAGGAATATAAAGACCTTGAATCCATTGTGGAATCGTATTTCGAGTACAAAAAAATTACGGAAGGCATCTCCGAAGCCCGCGAAATCCTTAAAAATGAAAAAGATAAGGAAATGCGCGACATGGCTAAAGAAGAACTTGAATCATTAGAATCCAAACTTCCATCCCTCGAAGAAAAAATTCGCTTTCAAATGCTTCCCAAAGATCCGGAAGATGCAAAGCCTTGTGTAATTGAAATACGTTCAGGCACTGGAGGCGACGAAGCCTCTATCTTTGCTGGTGATCTTTACCGCATGTACCAACGCTACTGCGATAGAAAAGGTTGGAAAACCGAAATTGCTGAAGAAATGGAGGGATCAATGGGCGGTTACTCCAAAATTGTGATGGAAGTGAATGAACCTGGTGCCTATGGAGAACTCAAATATGAAAGCGGTGTGCACCGTGTACAAAGAGTTCCTGCCACAGAAAGCCAAGGACGAATTCATACATCCGCCGCATCTGTTGTGGTAATGCCTGAAGCTGAAGAAGTTGACTTTGTTTTAAAAGAATCTGATGTAAAAATGGAAACCGCGCGAAGTGGCGGAGCTGGTGGTCAAAATGTAAACAAAGTTGAAACCAAAGTAATGCTTACCCACATCCCTACAGGAATGGTAGTGGTTTGTCAAACTGAACGTAACCAGCTGGGCAACAGAGAGAAAGCCATGAAAATGCTTCGCAACAGGTTGTATGAAATTGAGTTGAACAAACATCTAGACGCCATTGCTTCAAGAAGGAAAACCCTTGTATCTACAGGTGATAGAAGTGCCAAAGTGAGAACCTATAATTATCCGCAAGGTCGTGTTACCGATCATAGAATCGGCTTAACCCTGTACAACCTTCCTGCAATAATGAATGGTGATATCGATGAAATTTTACAAGCCTTGATGGTTGCAGAAAATGCCGAACGATTAAAAGCCGAAAGCGTGTAAAAAAATATCGTAAAATTATAAATCGTGGAACACCAATTCTGTTCCATCAAATTTTGCGTAGCCTCCACCCGAAAACCACTCTCCCAAATTCAAATATCTCGATTTTCGACGAGAATCGTTTTGAATTGCACTTTCTGAATTTTGCAATTCCACATTGATTTTCAAATGTCTATGGCCAAAAATGAAAAAATCTATCGCCTGAGATTTCAATATTTCCAAACAATGTTGGGTTAAGTACTCATTTTTATCTCCCTGATAGATGTTTTCAGACGCTGGTTGCGACATTCTACTTTTTTTGCTAAACCCAGTTGCCAATTTAAAACCAAAATTCGGATGTAACCTTTCGAACAAAAATTGATTGATAGGAGAGAGGAAAATTTTTTTGAGAAATTTATAACTTTTGTCGCCTGGACCTAATCCGTCACCATGATGTAGGTAAAAAGTTTTATCACCAAATTTTTTCACCATGGGTTCACGAAAAATGACAACACCGCATTCTTCTTCCAAATATGATCTCATCCATAAATCATGATTTCCAACGCAAACGAAAATTTTGATGCCTTTATCGGTGAGTTCCGCAAGTTTTCCCAAAAATCGAACATAACCACGTGGAACAACCGATTTATATTCAAACCAAAAATCAAACAAATCACCCAATAAATATATTTCTTCCGCGTCCGGGGAAATTTTTTCGAGCCAATCAACTATCTTCTTTTCACGCACACGTGAAACTTCACCAGCCGGCATTCCTAAATGAAAATCGCTTGCAAAGTATACCATGTTTTAATTTATAGTTGAAAGTTTAATGTTGAGAGTACCGTCTAATCTTTCTAATCCGTCTAATCTTTCTAATCTATATAGCCCTTCTTAAATCCCCCTAAATTGCGACAACATCCTCACATCATTAACAAAGAGGTCTCTAATGTCGTGAATACCATATTTAAGCATTGTAATGCGGTCTATACCCATTCCAAAGGCAAAACCAGTATAAACCTCAGGATCTATATTACATGCTTTTAAAACGTTTGGATGAACCATTCCACATCCCAATACCTCTAACCATCCAGTTCCTTTGGTTAAACGTTTATTTTCTTCAGTATCCGTTCCTGCCCAGATATCCATTTCTGCACTTGGTTCAGTAAAAGGAAAATAACTAGATCTAAACCTAATTTTTGTTCCTTCCCCAAAAAACTGCTGCACGAAATAATATAACGTTTGTTTCAAATCAGCAAAAGTCACATTTTTATCTACGTACAAACCTTCAATCTGATGAAAGAAACAATTACTTCTTGAACTAACCGCTTCATTTCTATAAACCCTTCCTGGCATTACCAATCGGAATGGAGGCTCGTTGCGTTCCATTTCTCTAATTTGTACACTACTAGTATGGGTTCTCAAAACATGCTCACCAATAAAAAAGGTATCTTGCATATCTCTGGCTGGATGATCTTCAGCAAAATTTAATGCACCAAAGTTATGATGGTCATCTTCAATTTCTGGACCTTCCGCCAAATCAAATCCAAGAGAATGAAAAATTTCTACCAATTCATTTTCAACTATTTTCAAAGGGTGAAAACTGCCTAATTGATTTTGATAAACAGGTAAAGAAATATCAAATTTACCAGATAAGTCATCAACTGAATTCTCAAAGGATTCTTTGTGTTCATTAAACTTTCCTTCTGCCAATGCTTTTAACACATTCAACGGTTTACCAATATCCTTTTTCTCAATTCCTGGCAATTCCTTGAAGGTATCAAACAATTCAGAGATACTTCCTTTACGACTTAAAAATTGCAATCTAAACAACTCCAAAGATTCTGGGGTCTCAATAATAAATTGTTCAACTTCTTTTGTGATGTCTTGTATTCTCTGAATCATAAATGCAAATCTAATCATCTCCTTTGATGATTGTAAATTTTTCTATTGTTGGTTTTCCCCAGCCCTAAGTATTAATTAATACCTTTCATTTAAAATTATTATTAAGTATATATTATAGCTGTGTGGATATGAGGATAAGTTTTATTTATTGTATTTTTTTGTATTTTATTATTTAATTAATCCCTTTATTTATAGGGTTTTAGTCTTATTTATTGGTGCTGTTTTGTTTTGTTATTTTTTCTGATTTTTATACATCATCAGGGGAGGGTAGAGGGTATAGATGCTCAGTAATTCACACTGTTTTATTTTATGAATTTAGGGATCATTTTATTTAACAATAATTTTATGTTATCCTATACTTTTTACTACGATATTCTATATTATTCCACAATAATTATATTGTCTAATTTGCTATTCACTGATGTTTCATTCATATAATCAATGATTCTCTCATACTCAATACTTCCCTTTGTTGCTATGGTTTCCTTGAGATTTGATTTTGTATCGATTTCCCCGTTATCATTGAGGTCCTGCCATATAATATATTTATAATTTCCAGCTGCTAAATAAAGGTCTGTAGTTTCATTAGATATATTTTCTATCGCTGTGGTTTTACCTTCCAGTAAAAGTTTAATTTTTAATTGATTTATTTTATTTTTATTTTTTAAAGTGGTTTTACCTAATTTAATTTTTATCTTTTTGATGATACTATCTCTCTTATTTGGATTATTCAAATAACTTTGGGTTTTACTTTTTATCGTATTTTCATATTTTTCAATATCGCTACCATTATAAATACTGGTATTTGTGGTTATTTGTTTTTTAATGGATTTGATTTCTATATTATTTTTTAATACGATTTCTTTGTTTTGAATTTTATTAATATAATTTCCTAAATTAAATTCATAAAGAATTACAGTATCTTTTTCAAATAGTCCAATTTTGATCTCTGTTTTGTTACTTGGTTTTATATCAATTTTTGCATCTATGAATTTTACTTCACTAAAGGTTTGTTTTAATTGATTTTCTAAATAGGTTGTATCGAAGGTATGAATAATCATACTATCAGAATGTTCAAGGAAATATAGTTCTTCTTTTCTTTTTTCTTTTTGTATGAAATATCTTGGTACTTGAGTATATATAGAAATACCTTCTTTGTGCAGATGTGATTTTTTTATTTCCTTTAAGCTGCTTGGATACAAATAATAATTGGTTGTATCCTTAATACTGTCGTTTGGATTGTATAACTCATTTGTTTGGATCAATTGTATATTGTAATCTTCATTATTGTCGTATTTGTCGTTATTATTGATATCGTTAAACGTATATATATATTGTGATTGTTTTTTTAATCCTTCTATTCCTATTTTTCCTTTCTTGGTGTTATCTCCATAATATAGAAATGAATCGATGATAGCGTATGATTTTATTTTATCCTTGGTTGGATTTAAGCTTTTATAATTGAATATATATTTGGAGCTATCGTTACCCAGAATGATGGAAGCATATCTTCCGGGATTATTTTCATTGACGTCGGTTATTACATCACTAAGGGATATTGAATTTGTTTCTTTTGGAATATAGAACCAAAGAGTATTTCTATGTTTATTTAACTCAGTATTTTTTTTATTGGTAATAGGTGAAAGAATAACGCTTCCTTTTGTATTGATATTCTCATCAAAAATGAGTGTGATTTTTTTAAGGTTATTTTCTTTCTGTATTTTGGTGTTTAATATAATGGGTGCATTTATGTCTTTATCTCCACCTGTTGGTCCAACTGGATTGGCACAATGTATAAATATAATGGTGCTTAATACGTAGAATATTTTTTTCATCTTCCGAAATGTATGAGTAATACAGATATATCTGATGGTGAAACACCGCTGATTCTTTTAGCTTGTGCTATTGTACTAGGTTTAATTCTATTTAATTTTTCTCTAGCTTCCATGCTCATTGATTGTAATTTGCTATAATCAAAATTTTGAGGGATTTTTATATTTTCCAATCGATTGAGTTTTTCTGCTTGTTCTTTTTCGCGTTCAATGTAAGTACTGTATTTTGTATATATTTCAGCACGTTGGATAGATTCTTGTTCGAATGTATCAATTTTTTGGAACGTAGGAATTTTTGAAATTTGGTCGATGGCTATTTCTGGTCTTAGTAATATTTTTTGACCTTTTGATTTTTCTATGATTGGAGATATAATATGGGGTAGGTATTCCTTTCCTTCATTTGGAGAAATACTCTCTGTATTTAATAAATGGGTTATTTCATTATACTCCTTTTCTATTTTTTCGAGTCTATCCATCCTATTTCTTGCGGCGAGTCCTATGTTATATCCAATTGGAGTAAGTCTTTCATCTGCATTATCTTGTCGGAGAGATATTCTATATTCAGCTCTTGAAGTGAACATTCTATATGGTTCCTCTGTACCTTTATTGATTAAGTCATCTATGAGTACACCTATATATGCTTGATCTCTTCCAAGCACGAGGGATTCTTTATCATGTGCTTTTGAGTGAGCGTTAATTCCAGCCATTAATCCTTGTGCAGCGGCCTCTTCATATCCTGTTGTACCATTAATTTGTCCAGCGAAGAATAAATTTTCGATGGCTTTTGTTTCTAATGAGGGATATAATTGCGTTGGTTGAAAGAAATCATATTCAATTGCATAACCAGGTCTGAATACTTTAGCATTTTCAAATCCAGGTATTTGTTGCATGGCTCTGATTTGTACATCATCTGGTAGCGATGTGCTAAAACCGTTTACATATATTTCAATGGTGTTCCATCCTTCTGGTTCAACAAAGATTTGATGTCGTTCTCTTTCTGCAAAACGATTTATTTTATCTTCGATACTCGGACAGTATCTTGGACCTAATCCTTGGATGCTTCCATTGTACATTGGACTATCTTCAAATCCTTCTCTTAGTATCTCGTGTACTTTGTCGTTAGTATAGGTAATGTGACAACTTCTTTGTTTTGTTAGGGGTTGTGTTTCAGTTGAATACGAAAATTTGGATGGATTTTCGTCACCGGCTTGTTCTTCCATTTTAGAGTAGTCTAATGATCTTCCATCTACTCTTGGAGGTGTTCCGGTTTTCATTCTGCCTGATACGAGTCCCAAAGATTCCAATTGTGCTGTGATACCTGTAGCACTTTTTTCTGCCATTCTTCCGCCGCCAAATTGCTTTCTACCTATATGTATGATTCCGTTTAAGAATGTTCCTGCTGTTAGAACCACTGTTTTTGATTGAAATATTGCTCCCATGCCACATTTAACTCCAGTGACCTTGCCTTTTTCTGTTGTAATTTCCATTACAGAATCTTGAAAAAAGTCTACGTTTAAATTCTGTTCAAGGGCCAAACGCCATTCTTCAGAGAATCTCATACGGTCACTTTGAGCTCTAGGACTCCACATTGCAATGCCTTTACTTCTGTTTAGCATACGAAATTGTATCATTGTTTTGTCGGTTATGATACCTGACATGCCTCCGAGTGCGTCTATTTCTCGGATAATTTGTCCTTTCGCTACTCCTCCCATTGCTGGATTGCAACTCATTTTGGCAATGGTTTCCATATTCATGGTTATGAGCAATACTTTACTTCCCATTTTAGCAGCGGCATTTGCTGCCTCACAACCGGCATGTCCTGCACCAACTACTATTACATCGTACTTCTGATTCATATACTGTTTCACGTGAAACGTGTTATTTTTTACAAAGATAATGAGAGGGTAGAGGCCCGAAAAATTTTATAAATGCACAGTTGTTTATTGTGATATACCCCTATAAATTTCAATGCTATGGTCTTCCGCGACGCGCATTTTTTGGCTGTCCTTTTCAGTTTTATCCTTATAACCCATTAAATGTAGGACACCATGACATAAAACGCGTACCAATTCTATTTCAAAAGTGGTATTGTATGTTGCAGCATTTTCTTGTATTCTCTCTATGGATATATATATTTCTCCATCGATGCTTGCTTCGGTATCAGATAAATCAAAAGTGATGATATCTGTATAATCATCGTGCTGTAAATGACTTTGATTAATTTCATTTAATTCCTTATCGTTCATTAAAATATAGCTGATTTGAGATATGATATATCCTTCTTCTTTACTTATTGCATCAATGGTTTGACGGATTTTTTTACGAAACGCTCCTGTAAGGGATTTTGTTTTTCCGTAGAATTGTATTTTTTCAGCCATAATTTATTGAATAATTGTAATTGTTCCCCTGTATATTTCTCTTTTGTTTCTGAATTCCGCCTCAATGAGATACACATAAATTCCTTCTAAACAGGGTTCATTCATGTATGTTCCATTCCATCCTTCCAACGCATCACCCCGGTAAAGTAGCTGACCCCAACGGTTGTAGATTTGCATCATCGCTTGTCCTGGTGCTATGGCGGGATTGCTGATTTTGAAAATAGGATTTACGCCACTAGGATTAAAACCATTTGGAATTAGAGTGGTGTCCTTTGCACTGCTGTCGTAACCTAGATCTATAGAGATTTCATTCGAATGACTATATTGATTGTTATTGGGATTTGGGAGTGCTTTGATGCGGAAGCGTTTGTTTCCATATCCTTGTCCCACCAATAAATAGGTGTTGCTAGTTGTATTTCCGACACTGTTCCACGTGGAACCATCCCATTTTTCGATAATGTAGTCTACCAATTTACCTTCGCTAATCCATCCTTTGTAGGGATTCCATTGGAGGTTTTTTGATCCGTTTTCTTTGAGTAAAAGGTTGGAGTGGACGCTTGTGCTATCGGCAATATTGCCACATAAATTGAATCTAACTAATTTAAAGTCAATGTTTTGAGCGCTAGTAGATACGGGTTGGTAAATGTAAATATCGTTATCAATGGGTGATCGATATGACTTCAAAAGATTCCATCCACCAATGCTGCTTCTTCCATATAAACAGGCACTGTCGCCAGTGGTCCATTTGCAATGCACTTCTATTTGATTCGCTTGTTCCACGGTAACCATGTCAATGCTAGTTTTTACAAGTGGCGCTGGAAAATCAGGGACATTCGTAGATACAATGTTCGAAGAAGAAGTGATTTTACTCCCCACTTTTTTGGATCGTACAAAAAATAAAAACGTGGTATTGAGATATGGAAAGGTGTAATTTAAGGTGTTTGTCGCCCCCGATAATCGTATGCAGGTAATGGCTTTATTAATTTTGTTATCAATTACATACACGTAGTTCGAATCTGTGTTCCATCCAAAATAGGGTATCCAATTTAGGGTTGTTTGTTTCGTGCACTTGTAATTAGAAGCTGTAGTTATGTTTAGCAAAATGGGAGAGTGGTAGTTGCTAATCAATCCTCCATTTTTACAGCTATCATAGGCCGCAATCGCCAAACGATTTCCTGCCGAAGTTGAATTGAATGTGGTGATATTGAAACTGTAGGAATTTACCTTTTGCTCGTCGATCAAAATGTTGTTCGATGTTGCTGGGTCTACCTTGAATAAACTGTAACCCATAATATCTGCATCCGAAGGCGTCGTCCATCCCCCAATAACTTTCTGCGAAACCATGTCAATCGATACACTGTCCGGTTCAACATACGATGGTGGTACATCGTCAATGAAGATAGAATTTGAATTAAAACTGTCAATTCCATTGCACGCGGAATGTGTTGAAATATAAAGCTCCCACTTCTTTTTGTTTGAAAGCAATATATTTATTGTATTTGTGTTAAGGGTGTTTGTTTCACCAATTAGTTGAAATGGATTCAATACATCATCGCGACCATAAATCCGGTAGAATTTGAAAGAATTGCATGGGTCCGATTCTGGTTTTATGTAAAGCGTGAGCCATCCAGTGGTTTTGTCTAAACAAGCACGCTCCAAGTAAACAGGTTTGGTGATTCCAAATAAAGAAAAATGCATCCCAAACAGGATAATAACGCTTAGGATATTTTTCTTTAATTGATTCATTTAATTGATTTTACCAGCCATTACTTTAATAAACGAATTCGGATCCAAATAATTTTTCGCAACATCCAATAATTGCTCTGCCGTGATATTCCAAATTTCTGCCAATGTGTTTTCGTAGAACGAATTAGAGTAATTTCTCATGATAATTTGTTGGATTTTAGCGGCGTTCGAAAACGGTCCATCGAAACCACTTCTAAATTGTCCGCTGTAATATCTCTTTGCTCGCTCAAGTTCATTATTGTCAATGGGTTCTGTTCTCAATTTTTCCATAATTTCAATGACGTTTTCTAATGCTAATGTAGCATTATCGCTGTTCATTTCGCCACTGATGATCCAACTCCTACCGTCCATCGCTGGGCGGAAGTATGATCCAATTCCGTATGTTAATCCCTTTTCTTCACGGATTTCTTGCATCAAACGACTGCCAAAATATCCCCCAAGAACCATATTCAACAAGGTAAATTTATGTAAATCAATTTCTGCTAATTTTCCTACATGCTTCAATAACTGTAGACTAACTTGAGTGCTATTCGGAAGTTCGTGTTTCATAACCCCTTCAAAATGACGAGGTGCATCAATATTTGCCTCTCCTATTTTTAACTCAAATTTTTCGGTAAAGAATTCATTGTGAATCTCTAACAGGGCTCTGCCTAAAGTTTCATCACAATCTCCCGCAACCAACAACATGCTTTTGCCAAGGTCTATGTGTTCCATGTGAAACGCTATAACTTCCTCCTTTTTAAGCTCATCGATTTCATCCAAATTTCCATGTTTTCCTAACAAATGTTCTTTGCCATAGTAATTTTCAGATGCAATTTTTGCAGACCAATACTGCGGAGTTTGCATTTTTCGTTCAATCGACGCCCTTTTGATGAGTTTGTAATTCTCAAATTCTCTGTCGGGATATTCGCAATCAATAATTGTTTGAGTGACCCATTTAAAAACTTCAATGGCCGTTTCTTTCGAACAGCGAATGGTGGCAGTTGCACCGTACAACTCACAGTCAAACTGAACGTTAGCACCTAAATGGTCTAGGTAACCGATGATGTCCTTTTCGCTTTTTCCTTTTCCGCCCGACGTCAACAATTCATAGGCAGCCGTAGCAATGAACGAACTTTTTTGTTCCGAAATACCATTTGGAAACCACAACATCATTTTCACCACGCCCAAAGATTCTGTGTGTGAAATAAAATGGCGTTGTCCTTCAACCAATTGACTTTCTGCTATTTTGGGAACAGGGAAGCTTTTGATTACCCTGGTTTCTGGTGCCGATTTTCTGAAGTCTTGGTTCATTGCTTTGGTGAATAGTAAATAACAGACATGTTTTGAGATTGAAATGTTGCAGATGCTTGATCTAGAACTTCTTGTAAATCAATATTTTTGACCATTTCGGCCTCGTGATTAATGGTTTCTAAACGACCTAAATTTTCATAGTAAGCCAATTTTTGAGCGCGATTCATAGGGTTAATCTGTTCAAAAAGCAGGTTGGTGTAAACTTTGTTTTTGATACCATCAAAAACATATTGGTTTTCTTTTCCTTTCGCAATGAAATCTTGCATGGTTTTAAACAATTCATTTTCAACGGTTTCATGTGAAACTTCAGGATTCAAAATGCCATATAAAATGAACAAACCTTCGTCTAATCCTCTAATGTAAAAACACTCGGCTGCATTGCAAATTTGCTTTTCCTTTACTAAAACTTGTTGCAAATCTGATACTTCAGAGCCCCCAAGCAAATCAGCAAAAATATCCAATTCTAATCCGCCTTTTTCTTTAAATGAAGGACCTTTCCAAACCAGAAAAACTGCAGGATTGGGAGATAAATCTGTGGTTTCTAAAAATCGTTTTTCATTTTGAGGGACATCAACTGTGTACTTATTTTGATTGCTGTTGCCGGATTTATGAATCGGGCCGAACCATTTTTCACACAGATCTTTGGTTTCCTCTAAACTAAGATTTCCTACTACAGAAACAATGGCATTTTGTGGTGTATAGAATTGATTATAAAATGATTGAACATCTTCCAACGTTGCATCTTCAACATGGGAAATTTCCAATCCAATGGTTGGCCATCTGTAAGGACTTTCCGTATACAGCAATTGTCTGATATGGTGCCACAATTGTCCGAACGGAGCATTGAAACATCTTTGTTTAAATTCTTCAACCACAACACCTTGTTGCACAGAAAGAGATTTTTCATTGATGTTTAGTGCCATCATTCTATCGCTTTCTAACCAAAAAGCGGTTTCAACATTTTCTAAGGGTACGGAAATATAATAATTGGTGATTTCGTTGGTGGTGAAAGCATTGTTTTGTCCACCAGCATTTTCAATGGCTGCATCAAAAGATGGAACATTCTGGCTGCCACCGAACATCAAATGCTCGAACAAATGCGCAAACCCTGTTCTTGAAGGATGTTCATCTCTGGCTCCAACATTGTAAAGCGTGTTGAGAACAACATTGCTTACATTCGGGTCGTGTTGGTGAATCACCCTTAACCCGTTGCCCATTACAAATCGATTGTATTTGATCACCTTACAAATTTACAATCAACCTTGGGCTGCCTTGTTTTACTTTATGAACATAAAATACAGGTGGACATACAGTTGTACAATGTTGGATAGTTCTAGAATTTGGCAATCACACAACTCTTTCTCAGTTTGTGAATTACCTCAAAAATGAAAAAAAAAAATTAACCGCTACGCGGCATTAAATGATGGTTTTTCCCTCAAATTCGGAGCGAATTCGCCAGTTTATAGGCCACAAATTATTTAACCCATTTTTAACAGCATTGGCTGTACCCAAATGTAAACCATTCCAACGCAATCCCACAATACCCTTTTGTTCCACATGAAGATTTAAAAATTCCCTTCTAAAATATCGGATAGCATCTTGAATTTCAATTTCTTGTGAAGGATATTCATTGAAATCTTCAGACAACAAATCAAAGGAAGGCTCTACCTTCCAATCACCATTGTAAACCTTCCCAATTCCAACGCCAGGGTGCACAACATTGGGTAATTGTTTTATTAAGTTGGGATAATTGTTGTACCATTCACCCAGTTTTAGGGTATACAATCCATCAAATCCTTCAAAGGCCCCCCAATTTTCACGTGAAAATGGCAATTCTAATCCATTTTTACCTGATTTGTGATTCAATTTCCCTTTTTTGTTTTGGTTCTTTTTATAAGATTCAAAATCTCTTTGCGATTGTAACAATTCTCCATTATCTTTTTGATGGTCAATAGGTTTCTGTACAACAGCAAAGAACAAACCTTCACCAGATGTTCTATGAGGCAAACATCTGTACATCGATTCTTCTAAAGAAAAAAGGGAAGTATGTCCCTCAAAATCAACAGGTATCAAAGTGGCACCAAACTCATCACAGAATTTGAAAACATTGTCTTCGTTTTCACTACGGTTGTAGGTACATGTACTATAAATCAAAAAACCACCAGGTTTAAGGGAGTTCCAAACATCATGAACAATGCGTTGCTGTCTTTCTACACACAATTGCACATTGGCTATCGACCATTCTTCTATTGCGGCACTGTCTTTCCTGAACATACCTTCTCCTGAACAAGGAGCATCGCAAGCAATAATGTCAAAAAGATTTGCATTTTTCCCGAAAATTTTGGCATCTGAACGGGTAACAACCGCATTTCCCGCGCCCCATTTGCATAAATTCTCGTATAAAATCGCATTTCTGCTTTGTATAACTTCATTGGCTACCAGTAAATCTCCCTCTCTCAAAACAGAAGCAATGTGGGTGCTTTTTCCACCAGGTGCTCCACACAAATCCAAAACAATGGCCCCAGGATCGATTTTAGGCAGTAAATGACGCACAATTTCCCCTATCCACATGCTGTTAGACTCTTGAACGTAATATGCGCCGGCATGAAGCGCGGGGTCTGCCGTGAAAATGGGCCTCTCTTTTAAGATAAATCCATCTTCACAATGTTTCACAGGTTGAAATTCCACGTTCAATTGTTGAATTTTCTTTCTATTGATACGAACCGAAGTTGATACGGGTTCGTTTAAAGCCTCCAACAAAGAATTCGATTCAATTGCCGGCAAGGTTTGATGGATTAAGTTAATAAATTCTTGATTTTCAATCATTTTGTAAAAAATAAATAGTTTCTCCACGAACTTCAGTTTGCGCATCGAAGTTCTTTGTAAACAAAGATCCTGTGCCCAGTCCTTGTGGCATTTTGGGTGAAAACGTGGAAACCCATTGCGCTATATCAGCCAATCCAATATTTCCTTCCAGAGCAGAAGTGCTCCACCAGCCAATGTTTTGATTTTCAGCCGCTTTTATCCAATTGTTACAAACATCAAATCCACCCAACAACGTTGGTTTTAAAATGATGTAACGCGGATTTATGGTTTTTAATATACCTGTAGCGTTTTCAACATTCGCCCCGATCAATTCTTCATCGAGGGCAATGCTAATTGGACTTTTGTAACAAATTTCTTGCATCAATTCAGGTTGATAAGCTCTGATAGGTTGCTCGATAGAGTGTATTTCAAATCGTTGTAATTCTTTCAGTTGCAACAGTGCTTCTTCATTTTTAAATCCACCATTTGCATCCAAACGGATTTCAATTTGAAAGGCGTTAAATTGATTTCTAAGTTTCTCAATTAACCTGCATTCGGCATCAAAGTCTAACGCTCCCACTTTCAATTTGATACACGAAAATCCAGCATTGATTTTTTGAATGGCCTCCTCATACATAGATTCGATGCGGTTCATCCATACCAAACCATTGATTTTCATGCCTTTTTTGCCAGCCGTAAAATCGTTATTCGTCCAAATATTGGGATTGCTTTTTGTCGAACTTTTCAACAACTCCCTATCTTGATACTGGGCCTTTAACAAGGCAGAATAAAGTGCAAACCTCAAGGAAGGATAGGGTTTCCAAATGTCGAGTAAGTTTTTAAGTTGTTCAAAATCAAAAGATATGTTTTCGAATGGACGCACAATTTCTTCCAAATTGATTTTGCCATCTATGCTCAAATCTGAAAGGGGAGAGGCTTCTCCACAAACCTTGAAGTTTTCAGAGACTATCCACAATAAATAAGAAGGTTTTTCTAGATATTCTCCCCGACTTGTTTTTGCCGGTTTGATAAATTGAAGCGTGTGTTTTTCTATGGAAATGAACATGTTATGATTTAGATGAAATAGCCAATTTGTACTTAAATATTCAAAAAGCTACCGACGTACCAAACCATAAAAGCATAAATGAATACTGTTAACAAAATGGATAAAGAGAGTTTTTTCAATTGTTGATTTAACAAATCTCTGTTACCTGGTTCAATTCTGATTATACTTGAATAATGGGATGCCAATAAAACAGCGGATGGAGTAAAAGTTCCAAAAATTAAAAGCATTTCTAGATAAGATTTTGAAGTAGTTAAGTTCAATAATTGGTTTAAGTAATTAAAGAACGATAAAAACACTCCTGAGAATCCTAAAATTAACAGCAATCTGTGATAAAAAAGATTCCATTTTACACCCATCAAAACAGCCAAAGTAATTTTGTTGGCGAGTCTGTCTGTGTTTATGTCGCGATAATTGTTTGTGTTTAACACTGCTGTGCTTAAAAATCCCATTCCAGCAGCTGCCATTCCGTAATCAAAGTTTAGAGAACTTCCCAATAGTTTCGAAATGCCCAAAACTGGCACAATACCGAAGAAGATGAAAACAAAAACATCGCCAAATCCAAAATATCCATACGCCTTTTTGCCAACGGTATAAGTGATTGCGGCAATGATGGCCGCTATACCAACGCCAATGAAAAAATAAATGGTTTTTGCCGTGATGTTTCCATGTTGAAACGACAGCCACAGCATCAATAAGCCTGAACAAAAGGCCAATAAACTCACCAAAATCAAAGCCTTTTTCATGGAATGTTCAGAAATTGAACCAGTTGTTAGCATTCGGTCTTGTCTGCCAGCAGCTTTGTCTGTTCCTTTTTGGAAATCACCATAATCATTGGCGAAATTCGACAAGATTTGAAGTAAGGTTGCTGTGATAAGGGCCAAAACTGAGACCATCCAATCTGAATGTCCATGAAGTTTTGCAACAGCCGTGCCTAATAAAATACCAGAAATGGCCAAGGGCAATGTTCTCAAACGGGCCGATTGTATCCAAGGTTTAATCATAAATTCGTGAGCAAATTTCGTTCAATAATGTAAAAGGGTTCGTTTTTTGGATTGAATTTTTTATAAAATTCGGCCACCGATGGAATTGATGATCCTTCAAAGTCTATTTCGTGGTTCGGAAAAAGGTTGGCAACATGGTTGATAATTCCGTGCATGACGCCAATTTTTCGGCCTTCGGCAGTAGGACCAGCACATACATAATGAATTCTTTTGGGTGAGAGAAGAAATATTGCACCCCCCAAAAGTTCGTATTCACTATCTTTTGCAATAATCGCAAAAGTGCGCCCCTCTTTTTCCATGTTGATACAGGCCAATTCGAATCCTTCGTAGTCGTCAAACCACTTGAAATTGCTCATATCTCCCCAGGCATCATGATAGATTTTAATGACATCTGAAAATTTCAAGGGCTCCTTGTAAACAACCCCTGCGTCTATACATCTTTTGATGTTTTTAATGGCGTCTTTATTGAATTTTTCCTCCGGAATATGCGGACATTCGAGGATGAAATTGGTTTTTTCCAAACTATGTTTCGGTTTGCCATAGTATGGATTCACCTGTAAATGAATTTTGACAAATTTTTTGGGAATGGACTTTAAAAAGTCTTCCGTGGTGAAAGATGTGGGATTTCCAAAAACACCCAATTGCTGGCAAAATTTCGGTTGGAAAATGTACTTAAGTCCCATTTTTTGTCTCCAAGGCAATGGAAACACCGCTTCGTAATTGTTCAAAACCAACCCGCCCCATTGTCCGAGCATTTCCGACTGATTCAAGTTTTCATCGTCAAATGAAAATTTGGAATAATCCTCAATTTGGTCACAAACCCCATCTAAATATCCAGAGAGTGCATACGACAAATCATGGCTGCCCCCTTTTACACAGTTGTCCCATTTTTCGGTATTGATTTCCCAACGTTCTAAATATTTGATGCCCATGATTTAAATGTATTTGTCCAACCTTTCCAACCGTCGCTTTCCGACATTGATTCGTTGTGTATGATGAAACAAAAGTTTCCGTTTATTTCTTCAATTATTTGTTTAATTGATGTTGCTAAAGAATTAGCAGAAAATGAATTCAATTTTAAATAGTTTTTACAAGTTACATCCATAATTGAGAATGAATGCACAGTGATATTTGTTTCTTTTTGTTCCAAAACATTGAACCATTTTACCGGTTTGCTACTACCATTTCTAAATCCAATGCAATGTGCAAATCCCATGCTCCAGTCATCGGTGATGCCGATGTTTTCGAGCACAGTATAAGTTTGGGGAAGTTTGAAATTCAAGAAATGTTGTCGGCTACTGCAAATTTTCATGCCCAATGTTTGTTCTAGCCATTGTTTTTCTTCACGGTATGTTATTTCTAGATTTTCGTGTTGAAAGGATGGGTGATATCCAACTTGGGCATATTGCTGACTTTCTGTAATTTCGAGATGAAACGAAGTGTTTCCACGTGAAATTTGTTTGTTTTTTGATGTGGTTTTTTCGTTACACAGCCAAAAAATGCGTGAATTTTTGTTTCCTCCCAAAATGGATTTCAGGGTGATCGATGGTTTAAATTGATCTTCTCGCTTTAGAATAAATTTCATTCTGTCTGCCAACGTACTCGGATGAAAGATGGCCCCTCCAAAAAATGTAATGAAGCCTTTTCCTTTGAATTGAAAACATTGGTCTACATCGGCGGTTGGAATGATTGAGAAGTTTTTTTCTTTTGAGGGACAAAGACCGATGTAATTGAACAGATGTTGAATGGCGATATCGGCCATTGGCAGTAAATGCATTTTTTCCTGAACAAATGTTAGTTTTGAAGCATCAAATCTTCCGTGTAAATCTGTGTTTTTGGCTGTTTTTTCTGCGAGGGTTTCTTCAACGTTTGCAATAAGTGCAAAAACATGAGCAAAAACATCAAAGCCTAATTTGGATTCTAAAGGGAAGTAAACCTTTCTCAGTGAATGAGTAGTGTTGATTTTTAATTCGTTATCAATGTTTAATATGTTGCAGATATTTTGATAGGCGTTATCCATAATTTCCGACTTTGGAAATTGTATCAAACCTATGGGCAATTCTGTTTTTAAATTGATTTTCGAAAAATCTTCGGTAAAAAGAAAATTTGAATTGGGCACCCAATGTCCCTCAAAATCAATCATTTCATTTTCGGTATAATAGATTTTTATGGGGGAAGACGACTGTAAATAGTGGCTTTGAGACTGTGTAATTTCAAAATTCACTTGGCATTGATTCACAAATATTTCCTTCAGAACATAGTAAAGGCTGTTTGAAACTTTGTGAGTGAATACCAAAATCATAAAAAAGGGTTTATTTTTGTGCAAAATAATGAAAGTTGCATTAATCACGGGCATTACTGGTCAAGATGGAGCATATTTGGCCGAATTTTTAATTAAAAAAGGGTACATGGTACACGGAATTAAGCGTCGTACCTCACTTTTTAATACAGACAGAATTGAGCATATCTATGAAGATCCGCATATTGATGGCGCTAAAATGAAGCTACATTACGGAGATTTAACCGATAGCACCAATTTGATTCGTATCATTCAAGAAGTTCAACCAGATGAAATTTACAATCTGGGCGCAATGAGCCATGTTCATGTGAGTTTTGAAACTCCTGAGTATACCGCGAACTGTGATGCAATGGGTACTTTGAGGTTGCTCGAGGCGATTCGAATTTTAGGATTGACCAAGAAAACCAGAATTTACCAAGCTTCAACTTCCGAATTGTATGGTTTGGTGCAAGAAGTTCCTCAAAAGGAAACCACACCTTTTTACCCAAGATCTCCTTATGCGGTTGCAAAAATGTACGGATTTTGGATCACTGTGAATTACAGAGAAGCTTACGACATGTACGCTTGCTCAGGAATATTGTTTAACCACGAGAGTCCTATTCGAGGAGAAACTTTCGTAACCCGTAAAATTACCCGTGCTGCTGCTAGAATTGCTTTGGGTTTGCAAGACAAATTACATCTTGGGAACTTGAATTCTAAGCGTGATTGGGGACATGCCAAAGACTACATTGAAGCTATGTGGTTGATTTTGCAACAAGAAAAAGCGGAAGATTTCGTAATTGCCACAGGTATTACTACTGAAATCCGCGAGTTTGTGAGAATGGCATTTGGATATTTGGGTGTTAAAATGAGTTTCAAAGGTGAGGGTGTAGATGAAATCGGATTTGTTGAATCAGTAGATGCAGACAAATTCAACGAAGTGGTGGGTGCAGATTGCAAACTGTCAATTGGTCAAGAATTGGTTTTTGTTGATCCTAAATATTTTAGACCTACCGAAGTTGATTTGCTTATTGGAGATGCTACTAAAGCAAAAACCAAATTGGGTTGGACGCCGAAATACGATTTGCCAGCGTTGGTTGACGATATGATGCAATCTGATATTCGTTTGATGCAAAAAGAAAATTACCTAAGAGAAGGTGGTTTTCAAGCTAAAAATTATTTCGAATAATGGATTTATCGGCGAAAATTTACGTAGCAGGACATCGGGGCATGGTTGGAAGTGCCATTGTAAGAGAGTTGCAGCGTTTGGGATATCAAAATTTGATTTTTAGAACTTCAAAAGAACTTGATTTGCGTGATCAGGGGGCTGTGAAACTATTTTACGAGCAAGAAAAACCAGAGTATGTTTTTGTTTCGGCGGCAAAAGTTGGTGGTATTTTGGCCAACAATACTTACCGTGCTGAATTTTTATACGATAATTTGAGTATTCAAAACAACCTCATTCATTTTGCGCACGTTTACGGCGTTAAAAAATTGTTGTTCTTGGGTAGTAGTTGCATTTATCCGAAAATGGCCCCACAGCCCCTAAAAGAGGATTATTTGCTTAGTGGATTTTTGGAGCCCACTAATGAACCTTATGCAATTGCGAAAATTACGGGAATTAAAATGTGCGAAGCGTATAGAGATCAATATGGATGTAATTTTATTTCGGCAATGCCTACCAATATGTACGGCCCGAATGACAATTATCATCCAGAAAACTCCCATGTTTTGCCGGCTTTGATTCGTAAATTCCATGAAGCCAAGGTAGAAGGAAAATCTTCAGTTACCGTTTGGGGCGATGGTTCTCCGTTTAGGGAGTTTTTATACGCCGATGATTTGGCAAGCGCTTTGGTGTTTTTGATGTTGAATTACAATGAAAAAGAGTTTGTGAACGTGGGCTATGGCGATGAGATTACGATTAAAGATTTGGCTTTGATGATTCAAAAAATAGTGGGTTTTGGAGGGACATTGGAGTTCGATACAAGTAAGCCCAATGGAACCCCAAGGAAACTGATGGATTCTTCTCGTTTGTTTGCTACAGGATGGAAGCCATCTATTGCACTTGAAGAGGGAATTCAGTTGGCTTATGCCGACTTTTTAGAAAAAAATTCGCAAAATTTGTAAAACATTTTTAGCTTATTTTTTGCACAGAATGCAAAAAATATGGAGAGAAAAGGACATAAAAAAAGGCGCTATTAGCGCCTTTTTTGTGGTTTTTACACTTAAAGGTTATCTTAAAACGTCGCGGGAAATTACCACGCGTTGCACTTCGCTAGTACCCTCGTAGATTTGAGTGATTTTTGCATCCCTCATTAGTCTTTCTACATGATACTCTTTCACATATCCATATCCACCATGAATTTGAACTGCTTCAACAGTTGTTTTCATTGCAACTTCAGATGCGAATAATTTCGCCATTGAGCTAGCTCTGTCGTAGTTTAAATGTTGGTCTTTCAACCAAGCAGCTTTTAAACACAACAAACGAGCAGCTTCAATTTCGGTAGCCATATCAGCCAATTTGAAAGCAATAGCTTGATGGTGCATGATTTCTTTTCCAAAAGCTTTACGCTCTTTAGAATATTTCAATGACAATTCATAAGCACCACTAGCAATACCCAATGCTTGAGATGCAATACCAATACGGCCACCACTCAATACTTTCATGGCAAATGTGAAACCGAAACCATCTTCACCAATTCTATTTTCTTTAGGAACAATCACGTCTTGGAACATGATGCTGTGGGTATCACTTCCACGGATTCCCAATTTGTCTTCTTTTTTACCTACTGTAACTCCTGCCCAAGATTTTTCAACGATGAATGCGTTGATACCTTTGTGCTTTTTGTCTACGTCTGTTTGTGCAATTACCAAGTAATAACTAGCGCTGTTACCATTGGTGATCCAGTTTTTTGTACCGTTCAATACATAATGATCGCCCATGTCAATTGCAGTAGTTCTTTGGCTTGTTGCGTCGCTTCCAGCTTCTGGTTCACTCAATAAGAATGCACCAATTGCTTGACCTGAAGCCAATGGAACCAAATATTTTTGTTTTTGGTCTTCTGATCCGTATTCTTCAATACCCCAGCAAACCAAGCTGTTGTTTACACTCATGCAAACAGAAGCTGATGCATCAATTTTAGAAATTTCTTCCATCGCCAAAACATAGCTTACAGCGTCCATTCCGCCTCCACCATATTTAGGGTCTACCATCATTCCCATGAAGCCCAATTCACCCATTTTCTTGATTTGTTCAGCAGGGAATTGTTGTTTTTCATCTCTTTCAATGACACCAGGCAATAGTTCGGTTTGTGCAAAATCTCTTGCAGCTTGTTGTACCGCTAAATGTTCTTCAGATAGTTCGAAATGCATAATTTTATGCTGCAAAAATAAGCGTAAAAGTTTGATATTGCTAACAAAAACAATCTCTTAATAAGTGTCAAAAAGACACCAACAAAACTGAATTTTGATTGTTATCTTTGCAAACGTATATGGCAAACATTACATTCAAATTCGAAGAAAAAGGCAAAGAGCCTGTTACCCACGAAATTTTCGAGGGAGAGTCTATATTGGAAGTTGCATTAGATAACAACATTTCGCTGAACCACAACTGTGGCGGCGTTTGTGGCTGTAGCACCTGCCATGTTTACATAGAATCTGGTGAAGATCTCTTGCCGGAAATGAGCGACAGAGAAGAAGAATATGTAGACAGAGCAAGAAGTCCTAAGTACAACAGTCGTTTGGCTTGTCAATGCAAATTGGATGAGGAAGGCGATTTGGTTGTAACCATCCCCGATCAATCTGGTATCATTGGTCATTAAACCCTAAACCTATATGGAATTACCTATAAACTGGACCGATTACGAAGATATTGCCATGAAATTGTATGAGCGTTTTGGCGATGAATTCGGCGAAAAACAAATCTATAGAATTAGATTCACCGATCTTTTGGAGTGGATATTAGAGATCCCAGAATTTGTTGGAACCCGTGAGGATAGCAATGAAGGACATCTTGAAATGATTCAGAGCCAGTGGGTGTATGAGTGGAGAGACAATCAGTAAGTATTGTCATTTTTCTATCATTGTTCAATGTTGCAATTGCAAAAAAATCTAAAATTTTCGATTTTACTTCGTTAATTGCAATTTGATTGTCTATGCACAAATTATTACTGTTAATCTCTGCTTTTTTTATAGGAAATTTTGCAACTGCTCAGGTTCAAGAATCTGTTGAACCTTGTGGTCATAGAGAACTCATGGATCAGTTGGAAAAGCAATATCCAGGTTTCAAAAAGCAAATGGATATTGATTATCTTAAGTTGGTAAACTCTGATTTTCCAAAAGTTGAAAAACGTAAAAAAATTATCCGTGATACCATTTTTTACGAAGACACAATCTATACCGTTCCAGTTGTTTTTCATGTGCTTTATAGCAATTCCGCAGAGAATATTCACGATAGTTTATTGATAAATCAAATAGAAGTATTAAACAGGGATTTTAGAAGAAATAACTTTGATACAGTAAACACCCGCTCCTTTTTTAAGTCAAGGGCCGGCGATGTGAAAATTCAGTTTGTACTTGCAAAAGTTGATCCAAATGGTAATGTTACAACCGGAATTGTGCGAAAATCAACTTCAACAGCATTTTGGGGAGGTGGTACTGGAATCAATAACAAAATGAAATCCTCTTATACCAAAGGATCTTCTCCTTGGAATCCAAAGAAATATGTCAATGTTTGGGTTTGCGATCTTACCAATAGTTCAGGTGCCGATGCTTTATTAGGTTTTGCTTACCCTCCATTTCAACATCCAAGCTGGACTGGTACAACCGCCACTATGGAAGATTCAAACCAGGGTGTGGTGTTGCATTATAAAATTGTGGGAAGAAATAATCCGTTATCTAATACAGCAACTTTGAACACTTCGAGAATGGGACGAGTTGCGGTTCATGAGTTTGGACATTATTTTGGACTTAGGCATATTTGGGCAGATGATCAATTTTCACCAAACCGTTGCTTGGTTGATGACTATATTGATGATACTCCACTTCAAGGAATAGGTTCAAATTTCAATTGTAATTTTAATTTGAATTCTTGCATTGAACCCAAAAATGATTTACCGGATATGGTTGAGAATTACATGGATTACAGCACCCACCAATGTCAAAACATGTTTACTAAAAGACAGGCTATTACCATGAGAAATGCCATTACTCAATTCAGGTACGATTTGCCAATTCAGGTTGAAATTATAAAAAAATACCGCGTAATTGATACTGTTGTTTATGATCAAGTGTTGATTTACCCTGTTGCCAAAGACAATCGCTTGAAAATAGAAGTAAGAAATGATGATATTGTGAACAACATTTCTTACGAAGTTTACAACATGGTGGGTCAAAAAATCGAAGACAACAAAATCATCAATTCCAACATGACTGAAATCTCCACATCTCGTTATGCTAAAGCCACTTATATTGTGATATTAAGGACGTTAGGCGGCAGGGTAATCAAGAATCAGAAGGTTATTATTGACTAACATTCGCGTTTTCACACGCAAATTCAAGTCGGTTCATCAGCATTTTTAGTTCAATTTCATAGTGTAAAAATTCATCTCGGCTAATTTCTGATTTTTGGTAAGCCTTGATAATGAAAGCCATAAGTCTGTTGCATTTTACGTAGGCATATAAAATTTCTTTTGGTAAATCATTTTTGCTTGAAATTTCGGCCACAGATAAATGTTTGTTGACCTGCAAAATGGTGTCTAAAATGTTTTCATTCAAAGAATAAACTTCAGCATTTAGAGTGATTTTCTTTTCTGGTTTGAATGCTATTTTTCCTACATTGAAGGTCAATAGATTTAATTCTGTAAATTGATTTGTATTCATGGTTGCAAGAATAAATCGACTGTTATTAAAGATTCGTGCATTAAATGAATATATCCGTTTATATACGTTTTGCTTCGTCTTTCCGTCTTTTTTCCTTATCTTTGCTGAAATTTTACGTTCTAAATGATATCAAGAAGATTAGTGAGAATAAAAACGTTACAAACGTTGTATTCTTGGAAACAAAGTGGCATCGACAATGAGTTTATGTTTGTCGACAATCTGAAAAACAGCATTTATCACAGTCATGCATTTTATTTGTTTCTCTTAGATTTTCCGTATCAACTTCAACAATACTTGCAAGATGAAGTGAACCTAGAACGTTCAAAATTCTATCCAGATGCTACTAAAATTCGTCAATATAGCATCCTCAATAACACCCCAATTATTCAAAAATTACACCAAGAAGTACTACTTTCAGATGTGAAATTGGAGTACAGTTGGACAGATTTGCAATCAAATTTCGAAACATGGTTTCAAACGATGTTAACTTGGGATTTTGTTCAAGATTATGCATTTTTTGAGGAGCCAGAATTTATACAACAAAAGGAATTTGTTGAGAATTTGTTTTTTGCTTTTGTAGATTCACATGAACAATTCAATGAGCTTTTAGAAGACATCAATCCATCTTGGCCCGATGATTCTTCTATTACCTACCGCGAAATCACAAAAACGCTTCAGTCCTTCAAGAAAACAAACGAAGTTACTTTGTCAAAAAATATTCCATTGAATGATGAGGATTTGATTTTTGGCTTAAACTTGTTGAAATACACCATTAGACAGTCTGAAAAATATGACGAAATGGTGAGTGATGTAACCGAAAATTGGGATCCGGCGAGAATCGCTATCATAGATTTGTTGATTATCAAACAAACCCTAACTGAGTTTTTATATTTCCCAGAGATTCCGGTAAAAGTAACCATCAACGAATACTTAGAGATAACCAAAAATTACAGCACTCCAAATAGTTCCAAGTTTGTGAATGGTATTTTGGATAAATTGAGAATAAAATTGGAAAAAACCGGACAAATTCAAAAAACCGGAAGAGGGTTGAGGGAAAGCTAAATTTGTTATATTTGTAAGATATGAAATTCAATAAATTCTATTTGGCAATTGCGTTGGGCACCATGATTTTATCATGCTCTCAAGGAAACAAAGAAATGGATGTAACAGATATTGAGAATAGCAATCCTGAGAATGCGCCTAAAAAAGTGGGTGCTGGCGAGATTAAATTTCTTGATACGGTGATGGATTTTGGCAAAATTACGGATGGTGAAATTGTTGAACATACATACAGATTTCGAAATGTTGGAAAGGTACCTGTAGCAATTTCAAAAGTTGAAGCATCTTGTGGATGTACAACACCAGATTATACGAAAGACATCATCCCTCCGGGAGGAGAAGGTAAAGTAAAAGCAACCTTCAATAGCTCTGGATATGGGTATCCTGAAGCTCCAAAAGTGGAAAAAAGTGTTTCTGTGTATTTCGACGATTGTAAAACGGACCTCGTTGTTTTGAAATTTACCGCCAACATCTATGCTCCTGCAAAAGAAGGTGTGAATACAGAATCTGCTGGTCACGGTCATTAATTAACAAATGGTACAATTATATAGTTTATTGCAAGCACCAGCAGCGGGTGCAGGTGGCATGAACCCAATGGTTTTGATGCTCATTATGGCTGTGATGTTCTTTTTTATGGTATGGCCTCAAATGCGCCGTCAAAAAAAGGCAAAAGCGTTCACCGAGTCTCTTCAAAAAGGAGATAAAGTAGTAACTACTGGTGGCGTTCATGGTAAAATCTCTACAGTTACCGATACTCAATATGTTCTTGATATTGAAGAAGGTAAAATGAAAGTAGAAAAATCAGGTATCAGCATGGAAATGACACAAGCTGCATACCCTGCTCCAAAAGAGTAATACTTTGAAAAATGCTGAAAGTGGGTATTACTGGAGGAATTGGCAGTGGGAAAACCCTGGTCTGTCAAATATTTAAAACTCTTGGAATACCCATTTATCATGCAGATTTTGAGGCCAAACAACTGTATTATAATCACCCACAGTTGAAACAAGAACTCATCCAAAATTTTGGTCAAGAGTTCTATATTTCCGATACGGAAATCAATAAATCGTTTGCGCGTAATTTATTGCAGGACAATCATACAAGAGCTTTGTTTAATGGAATTGTTCACCCAAAAGTGTTTCAACATTTTGAAAATTGGGTATTGGCACAAAATGCGCCTTACGTGATCAAAGAAGCTGCCATCCTCTTTGAAAGTGGAGCAAATAAAACCGTTGACCTTGTAATAGGGGTTATTGCCCCTGATTCACTTCGTATTAAGCGAGTGATGAAACGCGATAATTTGCATGAAAATCAAGTAAAGCAAATCTTGTCAATTCAATTATCGAACAATGAACTACAAGAAAAATGTGATTTTATTATCAATAATGATGAACAACATTCACTAATTCTTCAAGTGAAGGAAGTTCATCAAAAATTATTGGATAAACGCACTCATTTCGGCGGCTAATTTAGCTGCCTCTTGTCCGGCTTTTTCGGCGTAATCTTCTTCCGAGCTAGCATAGATAATTCCACGTGAACTATTGATTAACAAACCAATTTCTTCATTGGCAGCTGCCTCGGTGATGTCTTTCAGGCTGCCACCTTGCGCACCAACACCTGGAACCAACAGAAAATGTTCAGGAATGATATTTCTGATTTCTGCAACCAAGTTTGCACGGGTTGCCCCCACCACAAACATCAAATTGTCGGGATTTCCCCATTTGCAAACGGTATTGATTACCCTTTCGTAGAGTTTCATTTCGCCGGTTGACTGCAATTGAAAATCTTGATGTCCTTGGTTGCTCGTAAGCGCCAAGCAAATCACTGTTTTATCTTTAAACTCTAAAAAAGGTCTTAAACTATCTTCTCCCATATAAGGAGCTACCGTGATGGCGTCGAAGTTCATATTTTCAAAGAAAGCTTTGGCATACATTGAACTTGTATTGCCAATATCGCCTCTTTTTGCATCTGCAATATTGAATGTGTTCTCAGGTAAATAACTCAAGGTTTCTTCCATCCATTCCCATCCTTTGCTGCCATATTGTTCGTAAAAGGCAGTGTTGATTTTATAAGCAACGCTGTGATCTTTCGTGGCATTTACAATGTTTTTGTTAAATTCTAACAATCCCTTGCCTGATTTTTCGAGGTGCTTTGGAAGTTTTCCAATTTCAGTATCCAAGCCAGTACACAAATAGCTTCGCTTCTGAAAAATTTCTTTTATGATCTCTGATTTTTTCACTTTCACTGCAAATAACGTAAATCCTTTTCGGATTGGTTACATTTGTATTATGCGGAAATCTATCTTTTCGATAATTTTTTTACTTTCTACCCAATTTTTGAATGCCCAATTCGTTCAAATTGGAGATGGTAACTATTTGGGGAATTTTGCTGGCCCCCTCAGAACAAGCGGTACAAATAAGGTTTTCAATACCCGATTTGCGTATATTTTTCCAAAATCTGTTTTAGGGAATTTAAAGCATGGTGACACCATTGAATCATTGGAATTTTTTAGGGCAGATGGTCCCGCGTTTGATACCACTTGTAAATTGAAAATGTGGATTGGCAACACATCGAGGTCTACTTTCGGTGCTACAAAAGTCTCTTTTGTGTCAGAAATTGCCAACGCCAAACAAGTTTACAATCAAAATCCTAAAAAGCACATTGGAAACATAGAGAATTTCTACAAACTTCCTTTTTACCAAAAATTCATGTACGATTCAATTGCGGGTGAAAATTTAACATTGTTTGTGGAATTCAATCAATACGATACCCTTAAGGGAGCGTTTAATTTTTATTTTGAGGGAAGCTTTTCCGTTACCGGATATGCAAGTCAGCAAACACAATACTACGCCGGTAATTCTTTGCCCGATAGTTTGCAATTTATCACAGAATATCACCCAACCATTCGTTTTAATTATCCTAGATTTCAAAAAGATGCTGCCATTCAGGGTGTTTACTCATTGGGGAAAATTCCATTGCCTCTAGGGAACCCCGATAGTGTAAAGGTTTTACTTAAAAATGTGGGTAAAAACGACTTGTCGAACTTCAAGTGTTACACCTATTCCATAGGTAAAAACAAACAACAAGATAGTTTTTACATCGATTTGAAAAAAGGAGAAGAGAAGTTTTTTGCTGTTCCGTCTTTAAGTCCCTCAAAAAAAGGATTAGATACCCTTTTTGTAAGCTGCAATGATCAGAATTCTGCCAATAATTTGGGTTTCTCATATCGTTTGGGAAATGAAAATATTTACAGTTATCGTGACATTACCGAAGGACCCGCACCCGGAGGAATTGGATTTAATGGGGCCCAAGGAGATTTTGTAGCGCGTTTTCAAAGCAACATTTCTAAGGCCATCAATCAAGTTTCTGTGATGTTTGCTAGTTCTGGATTAAGTTTTAAAATTGGAATTTGGAGTTACGATAGTTTGAAAGCCCGTCCGGGTAAGTTAATTTACGAAAGTGATAGCTTAAAAACCGTAAATGGAACCTACACGTTAGACCTTAAAAATCCTGTAAAAGTGAAAGGATCTTTTTTTGTTGGAATCAGGCAGCTCGATATGAACAACATCTCATTTGGTTACCAAATTGAATATCCAATAAGGCCTCAAACTTTCTTTTTTGCTGAACCTTTAGGAGATACAAACTGGGTTGATTTTCATCCGGTTGCGCCCTACAGATTTATCATTGAACCCCGTTTGCAGGCAGATTATGATATTGCTGCCACTGCTGCCATTCTTCCTTCAGATACCATTAATAAATATACCTCAGATACAATTGCACCAATAGGCAAATTTAAAAATGTTGGATCCTATAAACCATCCGATAGTATCTCTTTTGTTTGTGAAATTTGGGGACCGAATACCAGATTATACCGAAAGGTTGTCAGAGATACCATGTCGCCGGGCATTACCCGCACATATACCTTCTCGAAATCTTTTTTCCCTTCTGAACTTGGGCAACATAAACTTCTCATGTTTGCTCAATACAAAGATGATCAAGTAAAAGATAATGATACATTTATCAAATACTTTTATGTAGGATTAAAACAAGATGTAATGGTGAAAACGGTACATGATCCAGTGATGGACTTTTTAACCTATGAATACCTGAAGGATACCCTTCAGCCACTCGCAACTATCATGAATTTGGGTTACGACAATTCGCCCAATTTTATTACACGCTGTGTGATTTTACAAGGCAAAAAGGAACTTTACAACAAAGCCCAAACCATCAATCTTCCGAAATTTCAAACCAAAATTCTCTTTTGGCCTACTTACAAATGCACCGATACTGGAAAGCTGAAAGTGATGTTTATTACTGAGATGGCCACTGATAAATACCGATATAACGACACACAGTTCAGATGGATAGTGGTTTACAAGAAAATAGATTTTGGAATTGATTCGATGATTAGTCCTATATCGTCAAAGTTTTATCCTCAAAACACCAATATTCCAATAAAATTTGAAGCGTTTAATGATGGGATTTTGTCGATTTACAAAATGCCAATCCATATTAAAATCTTTGATCCGCTTAAAAACCTCATTTACGTTGATAGTGTGACACCGGATATCGATGGATATACATCTTTGTCGCTTTCGGTGCCAAAGTCCTTCAAATCGTCCAAAAAAGGCATTTTCTCAATTTTGATATATGGAAGAACTAAAATAGACATATATCCAAAGAATGATACATTGATTTCGACGTTTAATATCGGGTTGCCATATGACTATCAAACGATAAAAATCACATCTGCCGACACAATGAGCATTGGTTCTGGGGGATATACATTGGGAGCAACTGTAAAAAACAATGGATATTTGAAATCTGTTACCAATTGTCCGGTAGTAGCTGAAGTTTATTTCGGTGGGAAACAGGTGTATTACGACATTTCCAACGTGAATTTGGATACCAGCGTACAATCTGCCATCTCCTTTTTTAAGAAGTTTACGCCATTATATCCTGGGAAATATACATACATGGTTAGGACCAATTTCTTTGGCGACATGAATGCAAAGAATGACACCATGGTTAAAACGATCATAGCAGACATTGGGAAGGATGCATTTCCGGAGGAAATCATGATTGCCAGCAATACAAAATATTACTTGGGCAAAGTATTGAATACAATTCAAGTAACCGTAAACAACCAAGGAAGAGATACTTTGAAAACGGTTAAAACCAAAATTGATTTGATATATCAAAACAAATGGGTGAAAAGTACAGTTTTTCAAACAGATACATTTGCTCCTAGGTCGAATAAAGTGGTTAACCTTAATTTGAATCATTCATTAGATAAAATTGGTTGGTATACTTTGCGCGCCATAACGAGTCATCCGTTGGATCAGAATGTTACAAACGACACATTAGATGAGATGTTTGAGGTATTGGTGGATCGTGATTTTGTCATTTTGGCCATAGATTCGCCGGCGTACAATTATTTGTATCAAACGAAGCAGGGAATGTTCCCTAGGGTTAGGATTAGCAATTTGGGTAAAGATTCATCCCTCAAAAGTGGACAGTTGTTCATGCAAATAACATCGATGAACAATCAAGTAATTTGGTATAAAGACACGGTAAATTTTGCAGAAATGAATGCGGGTGATAGTGTTTGGGTTATTTTTAAAAAGAGAATGGAATTGAATGAAATTGGGTTGCATAAAGTGGCTGTAAATCTTATAGATAAATGTGATTTGATTTCTGAAAATGATACTTTACACAGTGGATTTATTGTGCAGTTGAATGGGTTAAATAATGCGTCAAAGGAAAATGGGGTTGTAATTTTTCCAAATCCAGTGAAAGATAAAACCACCATTCAATCTGCTACGGATGTTGTGTCATACAGATTGGTGGATGTGATGGGCAGAATTATATCGGAAAGAGTAGTTTTAAGAGGTGAAAATCCTAGAAATGTGGAAATGATTAAACCGGAAGGCCTTGTTTCGCAGATGTATTATTTAATTGTTGAGACCGTTGAAGGTTCCTTCACTTGTGTTATTTTTGCGGAGCAATGAAAATGAAACAGATACAAATAATTGGAATTTCAGCAGTTTTATTTCTAAATGCGTGTGGTTTGATAAAACCTACGCCACCAACCGACATGAATGCGGTTGTGGAAGTAAAACCTTTACCAGTGGTAGTTTCGCAAGTAAATATACCCTTGGAAATAGATTTAATGCCGTTTTTTAAACTTGCTGATGATAAGGTTGATAAATCATTCAAAGGGTCTGATAAACCTTGTCAAGGTTTGAGATATGAGTACAAATTGAACCGTTCTTCTTTCAATATTGAGGGAAAAGGGGTTGGCCAATTGGGTTTAGGTTTGGATTTGCAATATGGTGCTAAAGGTGAGTATTGCCCTTTGTGTGTGATGGATCAATGTGCTACACCTCCAGTTGGGTTTCAAATTGGCATTGATGAACCAATGAAACGCGCAAAAATTGGCATTGACTGTAAGTTTAAACTTTTGCCGAATTATAAAATTTCGTCTACCACCACCATTTCAGAATTGACACCCGTTGATCCAATTAAAGTAATTTTTGGTTTTGACGTTACCAATATGTTGATGAACCGCATCAAGCCTTATTTGGGAGATTTGTCGAAAATGGTTGATAAGGAAATTGCCAAAGTTGATCTAAAGCCTTATGTAAAGCCAGTTTTTGATCAGTTGCAACAAGATATATATATTGATAAAATAGGGTATTTGAAGATTCAACCAAAGGAATTGTCGTTGTCGGATTTAACGTTCAACAAAAGCAAATTGAGCTTTTCTATTGGTTTAAAAGCCACGCCGGCTATACAATCAACAAAATGGTCAATTCCATTGGCTCCATTGCCAAATTTAGCACCATATAAAGCGTCTGATGGGTTTGAAGTATTCACCGATGTAAGCATGAATTACGATTCTTTATCAAAACAAATAATGGGATATTTGTCGAAAGAGAAATTTGTAGTTGGAAAGGATTTTATCATCATTCAGAAATTAAGAATGTTTGCGGCAAAAGACAAACTAGGTGTTGAGGTAGGGTTCATAGGAAGTAAATCAGGTACTTTGTTTTTGTTGGGAGTTCCAACCTTTGATGCGGCTAAGAAAATAGTGAGTATTAAGCAGGTGGAGTATGATTTGTCTACTAAAAATTTATTGCTAAAGTCTGCAAAATGGTTGTTAAATGAAACCATTCGAAAGAAAATGGAAGAGGCAATGGTTGTAGATGTAACATCAACATTGGCATCGGCTGAAAAGGGCATCAATGAGTCGTTGAATAAGAAATTGGATGGGGGGATTTACCTAAAAGGAAACTTGAAAAAGCTCACAATTACAGATATATCACCACGTCAATCTGAAATTTTGGTTAGGGTTCAAATTAGCGGTAAAGTGGGAGTTTCAATGCAAGAAAACAAATAATAAAAACCACTAGATAACAAAAAAGGCGATCAATTGATCGCCTTTTTTTATGGATTAGATTGGATTAACCAATTCTTGCAATTAAATCAGCTACTCTAGAGCTATAACCAGTTTCATTGTCGTACCAACCTACAACTTTGGCAGTATTTCCAATAACTTGAGTCAACTCAGAATCAAAGATACAGCTGTGTCTGTTGCCAACGATATCGATACTCACGATAGGGTCAGTGTTGTACTCTAAAATACCTTTCAAAGAAGTTTCAGAAGCTGCTTTCATTGCTGCATTGATTTCTTCAACTGTAGCTTGTTTTTTCAAGATAACAGTAAAATCAGTAACAGAACCATCAGGAATAGGAACACGCATAGCGTTACCGTTTAATTTACCTTTCAAATGAGGCAATACCAAACCAACCGCTTTTGCCGCACCAGTGCTTGTAGGCACGATGCTGTAAGCAGCAGCTCTAGCTCTGCGCAAATCTTTATGAGGAGAATCTTGTAAGTTTTGGTCAGAAGTGTAAGCGTGAATGGTAGTCATGAAACCACTTTCAACACCAAAAGCTTCATCCAAAACTTTTACCATAGGAGCCAAACAGTTGGTGGTGCAAGATGCATTGCTCATGATGGTTTCAGTACCGTCTAAAATGTTATCGTTAACACCCAAAACAACGGTTTTGCAATCACCAGTTGCAGGAGCAGAAATCACAACTTTTTTAGCACCAGCTTCAATGTGAGCGTTTGCTTTAGCAGCGTCTGTGAAGAAACCAGTACTTTCAAGAACTACATCAACACCCATTTCACCCCAAGGTAGGTTTTTTGGATCTCTTTCAGCCAAAGCTTTGATTTTTTGACCGTTAATGATCAAATGCTGATCATCGTGAGAAACTGTTCCGTTGAATTTTCCGTGTACAGAGTCGTACTTTAACAAATGTGCTAAAGTTGCGTTGTCGGTTAAGTCGTTGATAGCAACAACTTCAACACCTGGTTTTTCAATTAAAAATTTGAATGCGTGACGACCAATACGTCCAAATCCATTGATGGCTACTTTCATGATGTGATGGTTTTTATTTCGTGGTGCAAAAATACAATTAATAATTCAAAAAACTTAACCTCTTGGTTTTAATGGTCTAATTTCTAAGTTAACGTGATGGAAATTGTTTGGAGATTTCAAAGCGTAAACAATTTGCCCTGCAACATCTTCAGGCATTAACATATTGTCGTGTGCTTTGATGTTTTCAGAATGTCTAAAGAAGTCCGTTTTTACAGAACCTGGGTAAACGCAGGTTACTTTTACACCAAAATCTCTCACCTCTTTATAAAGTGCGTCGCTGAATCCCCTAACTGCAAATTTGGTGGCATTGTAACCTGAAACTTGAGGGTATCCTTCTAAACCCGCAATTGAAGAAATGTTGATGATATGTCCCAATCCTTGTTTTTTCATAGAAGGAAGGGCCAACTTGGTGGCATAAAACAAACCATTTACATTGGTGTTGAACATAGTATGCCATTGCTCTAACGACAATTCTTCGCAGAAACCAAAGTAACCTAATCCTGCATTGTTAATGAGGATGTCAATTTTTTCATGCTTTGCTAATATTGTATTAAATACTTCTTCAAGTTGATCAAAATGTTGAACGTCTGCTTTTAAACATGTATAGTTTTCATGTTTTGTGGTACATCCACTTCTGCAAATTCCATAAACAATGGCCCCTTCAGCCAAAAGTTGTTCCACACAGCACAAACCAATTCCTTTGTTTGCGCCAGTGATTACCGCAATTCTTTTTTTTAATTCCATAAATTCATTAATTGTTGATGATTTTCACAATACTATCATCTATTAACCCCCAATTGAATTCAATTGTTTTACTTCTTTGAATGTTTTTTTCAACTGAATAATGGTATGTTTTATCATAATAAACCAAAAGTATATCAATCCATTGTTCAAACTGACTATTTTCCAAACAAGCGATTGCCTCATTGGCGTTTTGACCACCAAGTTTTTTTCTGAGGATGTTGGTTTTTTCGATGAGTAAATTCACATCAAAATGCGCATATTCTTTAACCAATCGCTTTACTCTAGTAAGTTTATCTACTTGTATTTCGATTATTGGTGCAGATTGCATTTGATCCCAAAAACTCAATGGAAGAAAACAATGTCCAATGAGCCGACTTTCGTTTTCAACAAATGTTCTTTTCGTTAAATCGAGAGAGTTGATAACCAATCCTAGAGCATTTTCGTAAGCCTCTGTGTGAGGTTGTGGTGGAAACCCAAGTCCCCCAAAAGCACTACCCTTGTGGAGTGCAAGATGTTCCAAATCAATAATTTGTTCGCCTTTTTCTCTTAAAAGATGCAAGATTTCAGTTTTGCCGCTACCCGTAGAGCCACTCAAAATGGTAATGGGAATTTTCTTTTCGAACTGGCTGTGAATCCAAGTTCTGAAGGATTTGTATCCTCCATTTAACAGAAAAGGTTTAAAACCACCCCAAGAATAAATGGTGGTGCTAATCTGGCTCCGAAGCCCACCCCTCCAGCAGTAAAACAACAACTTTTTACCTTCCATTTCCGCCTGTTTGTATTGGTTAAACAAGTCGGCCATTTTGGGGCCAATAAGATTTAAACCTAGTTGAACGGCTGCTTCTCGGCCCTGTTTTTTGTAGCAAGTGCCAATTAGAACCCGATGTTCATTTGATAACAAAGGAATGTTAATTGCCCCAGGAATGTGTGCTTTTTGAAATTCAGATTCACTTCTTACATCAATCCATTGAAATGACAATTTTTGATTCATTGCCTCTTCAATATGGATGATTTTGAATGACATTTTTATTCGATCACTTCAAGAACAGAGCGATATGCCAAAACTTTGTCGCCGTATTTTGATAATGTTTTAGCTTGCAAACTGGGACCAAAGGTTTTTCTGTAAAATTCTAATTTTTCAATACTTTCTGAGGTGTATTGAATGGCGTAATTAATGCCTTCATCGTCATGTTCTGGGTTGAAAAGGCGCAAAATTTTGTAATCCAAAAAACAACCAGTTTCCATTACTTCAGGAATATGCTCTTGACGCATCCATTGAAGCCATTCAGCGGCCAATTTTTTTTCAACGTTGCAGGTTACGTTGTAGATAATCATATTGCTTTCAAGCGAATGTTATAGCTCTCCATAATGAGGTTCGCTAATAGTTTTTTGCTTGCAGTTTCAGCAGTTGATAAAGCTTCTGCTTCATTGCTTGCTTCAATTTCCATGGTGATGAATTTACCAACGCAAACTTCGTTTACATTGTTCAAACCAATAGATGGCATGCTGTGCGTTACCGCTTTACCTTGTGGGTCTAACAATCCTTTTTTAGGAAGAATTTCGATTTCAGCTAGGAATTTCACAGTGCAAAAATACCATAATTTCGCCGTTTCAATGTAATTTAGCGAAAAATTATGAAGCGTTTTTCAAAAGCAGCCATCACGATTGTTATTATATTGATTTTAATTGCTGCATTTTTGCTGCATTTTTATCATCAAAATGGGTACATTTTCAATGCTAACCAACCAAATTCAAACAATACATCCAATTCCGTTGATACAGGTCAATCTATGCGAAAAGAAGGATTGGTTTTGTCAGGGTCTGATTATGTATTGCAACAAACTGAAAAGCCTGATTTGCTGATAGTTGGAAAGTCATACAAAACAAAATACACCTCGCTTTCTACTCTAATTGCGGGTACATCAAGACCTGTAATGGATTTTATTTCAGCCAATAAATTGATGCTGAAAGGTTCAATTGTAAGCGTTTACAATCAGATTCCTACTGAAAATCAAGAAATGGAAATTTTTGTGGGCATTCCTGTCGATAAGAAAATTGTTACTGCTGATTTTGAATACAGAGAAATCAAAGGCGGTAAGTTTCATAAGGCTACAATTAACTCAGAAATTGGGAAAGCGGCTTTAACTTGGGCCAAAGTTTGTGATGAATTGGTGAAAAATGGTGAAAAAATTACTTTTCCAATTTTTGAATATCCTTCCGATTCTAGGAATAGCGAAATGACCACCGTTATTTCTCAAAGCAATTTATTGATATCTGTTGCTAAATGATTGTTCCAGAATATCTTAAACCAGGAGATACTATTGCGGTAATTGCGCCTGCAAGGAGCATTAAGCCAAATGAGATTCGTCAATTTGAAATTTGGGCAAATAGTTGTGGATGGAATGTAGTTTCATCGCCCAATTTATTTGGTGAGTATCATCAATTTTCTGGCACTGCACAAGATAGAGCTAACGATATATTTTGGGCTTTGAATGAACCATCAATTAAAGCCGTTTTTTGTGCAAGGGGTGGTTATGGCTGTACGCAATTGTTGGAAATTATTGGTGGATTTGATTTTCTATCTAATCCAAAATGGTGGGTAGGCTTTTCTGATATTACCACTTTGCATTTAAACTTTCAGCAACTTGGTATAGCTTCAATTCATGGTCCAATGGTGATGCAATTTAACCTGAACAATCCTTATCAGGAATTGAATCAACGTTATTTGTTTAATGCCCTTGCTGGTAATTCTAATCATTTTGGATTAAGAAATTTTGAAATTTTAAATACTCATAATTTTGAGGGACAATTGGTTGGGGGGAATCTTTCATTGGTTTTTGCACACAGTGGTGTTGTGAAAAAAGATTTTCAGGGTAAAGTGTTGTTTTTGGAGGATCTAGATGAGTATTTGTATCATATTGATAGGATGATTTGTTCTTTGAAGTTGGGCGGAACATTTCAAGGGATACATGCTTTGGTAATTGGTTCAATGCTCGACATGAAAGATAATGCCATACCTTTTGGTAAAAATGTAAAAGAAATAATTTTGGAACACCTTGGAAATGAGGGTTTTCCAATTATTTTTGATTTTCCGGCAGGACATGATCAGCAAAATATTGCGTTAAAATTAGGAATGAATTGTACCTTTGACGGACATACATTTTCACAATTATAAAAGTTAGAAGAGTTGATTTCGAGTAAAACATATATCGCGATTACCAAGTTTGGAATTGTAGGAGGATTATCTTTCGTCATTGATATCTCTGTTTATTATTTGTTGAGCCAATTTTTGCCAACAGCAATTGCCAAAAGCATAGGTATCATTGTAGCTACTTATGTGAATTTTCAATTGAATAAACATTGGACATGGGGGCAAAAAGAGAGCAAAAAAGGATTGTTGGTGAAGTCGTTAATGTTGTATCTAATAAGTGGTTTAACTAACGTAGGTACTAATGAATTGCTTTTGCACTACATTCCTGATTTTGAATTGGCTGCAAATTTTGTTTATCCAAATTCTACCAAAATCATGAAGCATATTTTTAGTGTTAAAGTTGATAAAATTGCTGCGGTTTTAGGTGCCACAATTGTTGGTATGGTAATCAACTTTTTGGGACAAAAATTATGGGTTTACTCTGAAAAAGAGAATTAATCTATAAATCTAGTCCTACTATTCTTAACTTTGTAAATAGAAACATTGTTGCGTAAGCAACGTTTAATAATATAAAATATGGCTTGTTCATCATGTGGCACAAAAAGTGGAGGTTGCTCACCCGCGGGGTGTAAAAGCAACGGAACCTGTGGAACGAGCGGCTGTAATGCACTAAACGTCTATGACTGGTTTAAAGACATGGACCTTCCAGATGGCTACAAACCATTTGATATAGTAGAAGTTAGATTCAAAGGCAGTCGCAAAGAGTTCTTCAGAAATTCCCATAATCTAGATTTATTCACCGGCGATTACGTTGTGTGTGAAAGTAGTCTTGGGTACGATATTGGCACAGTTTCAGCAACGGGAGAGATTGTGCGTTTGCAACTTAAAAAATACCGTGTAAGAGAAGATTCAGAAGATCTATTGCCAATTTTAAGGGTGGCCAATGAAAAGGATATGGAAAAATATGAACTTGCTAAAGCTAAGGAAAATGCTACCTTAGAAAAGGCAAGAACCATTTCTTTTGAATTGAATTTGGCTATGAAAATTTCTGATATCGAATTTCAAGGCGATGGTAGAAAGGTTATTTTCTTTTATACTGCTGAAGCTAGAGTAGATTTTCGCGAACTTATTAAACGTTATGCTGAAGAGTTTAAAGTGAAAATTGAAATGCGACACATTAGTTATCGTGAAGAGGCCTCTCGATTGGGTGGTATCGGTGTTTGCGGTAGAGAATTGTGTTGTTCTACTTGGCTCACCGACTATAAGCAAGTGAATACGGGTGCTGCACGCTCTCAAAATTTGAGTATCAACATGGAAAAATTGGCTGGTCAGTGTGGTCGTTTAAAATGTTGCTTGAATTATGAGCTTGATATGTATCTTGAAGCTACTGAAGCATTTCCAAAAGCTAAAATTGTTAAAATTGATACCGTTACAGGTACAGCTTATGCCAGGAAAACCGATATCTTAAAGCAATTGATGTGGTTCTCTTACGACGATAGTCAAACCTGGGTTCCTTTGCCAGTTGAAAAGGTGAATGAATGCATGGAAAGCAATAAAAATGGCGTTCAAGTAGCTACTTTAACAGACCTTGCTCCTGCAAATGAAATTCTTGCGAAAGTAATTGCCGACGAAAAGGCCAATGATTTTATTGACAACGCTGAATTGCTCAAAGACAATGAATTTGAGGGATTAAAGAAGCTCGACAATAATAGAGGGTCAAGAGATCGCAACAACCGCAACAAGAATCATCAAAATCGCAGAGAAGGTGGTCAGAATAACAATCAGAATAGGAATCATAAACCTGGCACTGATAGAAATAGGCCAAATAATGGTCCGAATTCAAACAGACCTAACCCCAATCAACAAAATAGAACGGAAGGTGCGCCAAAGCCGCAAAGTGAAAATACTGGTCCAAAACCAAACAATCCAAATTCTCAAAATCGAAACCCTAATCCTAATAAACATCGAAAACCTTACAACAAAAACAAAGGTCCAAGAAACAATGAGGGAGGAGCAAATAATTCAGGTGGTGCTCCACCAACTCCACCACAATCTTAAAAAAAAGGCCGCTGATGCGGCCTTTTTTTATTCTCTTTTGTGCTTGCGTTTCATCTTTTTCTCTCTTTTCTTCATCTTTTCATCGGCTTTCTTTAATTGTTCTGGTGTTAAAATACCGGCCAACTGATTGCGATGATTGTCGTGGATTTCTTTCTTTCTTCTTTGGGTTTCCAATTTGAGATTTTCCCTCTCTTGAATCATTTTAACATTAGCTTCTTTTATCTTAGGAATTTGAGCTTCCGTAAGGTTCAAAGACTTTTTCATCTTCTCTGTTAGCTTATCGGCTTTTTGCTCAACCGTGAGGTTGTTGTTTTTCTCTGTTTGCGCGTTAACCATTCCAGTTAAACTGATCGCCAAGATGTAGATGAGCTTTTTCATTTTTGTGTTGTTTAAATGTGTTTATACTTATAAAACGAATATTCTATATGTTTCGTTACATCAAATGATGTAATAACATAAAAAAAGCCCCGTGAGGGGCTTTTTTTAATATGATAAATACATGCTTTTCTGTTTGTAAAGTTCCCTAAACAGTGGATCTTTTAAATCTTTGATGAACAAAATTGCCTCGCCAGTACTCTTCATTTCTGGACCCAATTCTCTGTTTACATTCGGGAATTTGTCGAAACTAAATACTGGTTGTTTAATAGCCCAACCGGATGGTCTGTTTGGAATTTGGAAATCAGTGATTTTGTTAACTCCTAACATGACTTTCATGGCCATATTTACGTATGGCACATCGTAGGCTTTGCAAATAAAAGGAACCGTTCTAGATGCCCTTGGATTTGCTTCAATTACGTATACATCTTCACCCTTAATTGCAAACTGTATGTTTAATAATCCTTTTACATTCAATGCTTTTGCAATTTTTGTGGTGTATTCTTCCATTTGCGATAATACATTCTCACTCAAGTTGAAAGGAGGTAAAACGGCACTGCTGTCTCCACTGTGAATTCCTGCAGGCTCAATGTGTTCCATCATACCAATGATATGAACATTCTCGCCGTCACAAATACAGTCTGATTCTGCTTCTTCAGCCCTATCTAAAAAGTGGTCGATCAATACCCTATTGCCAGGTAAATCACCCAATAATTTTACTACGGCTTTTTCTAAATCTTCATCGTTGATTACAATCACCATCCCTTGTCCCCCAAGAACATAACTCGGTCTAACAAGCACAGGGTAACCTACTTCGTTTGCAATTTTAATAGCTTCCTCAGCGTCTAAGGCTACGCCATATTTAGGATAAGGAATTTTTAATTCAGCAAGAAGATCACTAAAACGACCCCTGTCTTCAGCAATGTCCATATTGTCAAACGACGTACCAATGATTTTTACACCTTTTTCATGTAGTTTTTCAGCCAATTTCAAAGCTGTTTGACCACCCAACTGCACCACAACGCCTTCAGGTTTTTCATTTTCAATGAGTTCCCATAAGTGTTCCCAATAAATTGGTTCAAAGTACAATTTGTCGGCCATGTCAAAATCCGTACTCACCGTTTCAGGATTGCAGTTGATCATAATAGCCTCATAGCCAGCTTCCCTAGCAGCCAAAATTCCATGAACACAAGAATAATCAAATTCTATGCCTTGTCCAATTCTGTTTGGTCCACTTCCTAGAACGAAAACTTTCTTTTTGTCGCTGAAAACACTTTCATTTTCTTTTTCAAAAGTAGAATAGAAATAGTTTGTAGGACTCGGGAATTCAGCACTACAAGTGTCAACCATTTTGTAAACACGGGTAATGCCTAAAGATTTGCGTTTTTCGTATATGTCTTCGGCTGAAGTGTTTCCACCCATAAGCCAAGCAATTTGCTCGTCTGAGAAACCTTTTTCTTTCGATGTTCTCAAAAGAGATTGAGGGATATTTTCTACGTTATAGCGTCTGATTTCTGTTTCAGTTTTCACCAAGTCGGCAATCTGCTCTAAAAACCAACGGTCAATTTTTGTTATTTTTTGTACAGATGAAATAGGTACACCAAGAGACAGGGCGTCTTTTACTTGAAACACACGATTCCAACTTGCGTGCTCTAGACCATATACCAATTCTTCAAGATTTCTGCTACTTTTTCCATCAGCACCCAATCCATGTCGTCCAATTTCAAGACTTTGACAAGCTTTTTGAAGTGCTTCTTGGAAGCTTCGGCCTATGGCCATTACCTCTCCAACACTCTTCATTTGCAATCCCAATGTTTTGTCTGAACCATGGAATTTGTCGAAATTCCAACGTGGTATTTTAACAATTACATAGTCAATTGCCGGTTCAAAAAACGCACTTGTGGTTTTGGTAACTGGGTTTTTTAATTCATCTAAATAGTAACCGATGGCCAATTTAGCGGCAATTTTAGCAATTGGATAACCAGTAGCTTTTGATGCTAAGGCCGAACTTCTACTCACTCGAGGGTTGATTTCAATGGCAATGATGTCCTCATTTTCTGGATTCACTGAAAACTGAACATTACATCCCCCCGCAAAAACACCCATAGAGCGCATCATTTTGAACGACATATCTCTCATTCTTTGGAAGGTAGTGTCGCTCAATGTCATTGCCGGAGCTACCGTAATGCTATCTCCAGTATGAATTCCCATTGGGTCGAAGTTTTCAATGGTACAAATAATGGCAATGTCGTCTTTAGAGTCGCGAAGCAATTCTAATTCATATTCTTTCCAGCCCAATACAGCTTTTTCTACCAAAACTTCATGAACTGGGCTTGCTTCTAGTCCGCGTTGCAACGCGCGATCAAAGTCTTCTTTCTTGTGTACAAAGCTTCCACCAGTTCCACCAAGGGTATAACTAGGTCTAATTACCAAAGGGAAGCCAATACGTTGCGCAATTTCTTTTCCTTCCAAGAAGCTATTTGCAACTTGGCTTGGTGCCACTCCAACCCCCAAGTCAACCATAAGTTGACGGAATTTTTCGCGGTCTTCCATGTTGTCAATGGCTGCAATGTTAACCCCTATGATTCTGCAATTGTACTTCTCCCAAAGTCCTAATTCTTCTGCTTCTTTAGCCAAATTTAACGCTGTTTGTCCTCCCATAGTTGGAAGAACTGCATCGATATTTTGTTCTTGAAGAATTTGTTCGAGACTTTGAACGGTTAAAGGCAACAAATAAACGTGATCAGCGTTTATTTTGTCGGTCATAATTGTAGCTGGATTGCTGTTAATGAGCGATACAGTGATACCTTCTTCTCTTAAGCTTCGTGCGGCTTGTGAGCCAGCATAATCGAATTCACAGGCTTGACCTATCACAATAGGACCACTGCCAATAATGAGAACGTGTTTGATTGAGTTGTCTTTTGGCATGTTTGCAAAAATTATGCAAAGTTAGATGTCTAACCCGATAATCCTACTATTGTTGATAAATGTTACCACAATATTGCGAAAGAAATGTATTCTAGAAAAAATAATACCCAATATATCATGTAAAATTGCTTCACTTTGTCTGGGTTTTCTAAATCTAGTTTCACCGACATGGCCCATAAAAACAAAAGATACATCAGTTGGAAGACGCCAAATGCAATTTTTTGCGAATGTGGTTGCGTTTTGTCAAGGCTATAAATTAATCCAAAGAAATTGGGAAAAAATGCAAATAATATACTGCTTAAATAGGCCATCGACACAAGTGTAACTCCCAAAATAAGTGCCTTTTTTTTGCTCAATTTTACTGATAATGTATTGATTTTAAACTTTTTATCGCCTTCGGTGTCCGGAATGTCTTTGAACCAAGCAATTCCCACACTAAATGCTGTAATCACCAATGTTAAAAGTAAGATTTCTGGTTTTATTTTGATGGGAAATCCGTATTCAGCCTGGTGAAAGTGAAAATATATTCCAAGATTTATAAGGGGTCCTCGTACCAATGCAATGCATGTGGCTGCCCAAAAATGGTATTTTTTTAATCGAACTTGCGGAATAGAATACAAAGTGCCAATTGTGGCAATAAAGGCTATCAGTCCCCCAAAATAAACAGACTGAAAAAAAGCAAAACCCAAAGATGTTAGCAAACCCAATAAAACAATTTTTTTTGCTTCCAAAAGGCTTAATTCTCCGGTAATTAAAGGCAAATTGGGTTTGTTGATTTTGTCAATTTCAATGTCGTAAATTTGATTGATACCCGTGATGTAAAGATTGCAACCCAAACAGCTAATTAGGGTAAAAATGAAATTTGCATCTAAAAAAATCCATGGATTGAAAATTTCACGGTTGAGAATGAAAAAAAGTGCACCAACACTCACAATTGTACCTATAATGGTATGAGGTCTACTAAATTTCCAAATGCTGAGGATCTTTTTCAAATTATTGTTTAACAGTTTAACAAATATGATCCATTTTTGTTAATTCTTTATCATGATTTTCCATCAATCCATCATTTGGTTGTCTGTTTTAGCCCTGTTTTTTATCGGATTGAGCATCGTCATTGGGAAAATTTGGCCCGCAGCACTTTTTTATAACCGTAAATTTCTCCATGTTTCGGTGATTTCATTGTTGGCTTATCAGGTAAAATTGATGGATGCTAAGTGGAATGTGCCCTTTTCTTTGATTTTGTTGGTAGTGGAAATTTTGCTCATTGTTGCTGTTTTTAAAGGTTTTTTTGAAATTGAGGGACGCAAGAGCTGGGGAATTATTTATTTTTTACCCCCGATTATTTTTTTGCTGCTGTGCTTTTCTGATTATAATCAACAAATTGCTCTTTCTATTGCAATTTTGGCTTTTTCGGATGGCTTGTCAGCCATTTTCGGTAGGATGTTCCAAAGTTTTTTAAGTACGAAACAGACAAGATTTTCTTTTGCAGAACAAATTGCTCGAAGAAATACCATACAATGGGGACAAGATCAAAAAACAGTTTTTGGTTCTATGATTTTTACATTGGCAACCATGCTGATTTTGCATTGGAATGATGAATCTAGTAGTGGTATTAAATTGGTTTATATGGCATTGGCTCTGGCATCGGTTGAGTTGCTTTCGGGAAAAGGAAGTGATAATTTTTTTATTCCACTTGCCTCTTTTTTTGTGTTGCTTTTTTTCCAAACAAGAGAAACAGAATTAATTGAGTTTTTAAATCAATATTCTTGGGTACTGGTACTTTTTATTCCATTGGTTTTATTGATTTTGAGATTGAAATGGCTAAATTATTCTGGTGTGTTTATTGCGGTATATTTAGCTGCTTTTGTGCTTTTAAGCGGACTTTCGCTGTGGCCAATGGTGGCGTTTTTTGTGATGGGTTCTCTGGCTGGTAAATTAAATAAGCGGGTTTTAACAGATGAAAAACACAACAAGCCCAGAGATGCTTTTCAGGTTTTGGCCAATGGTGGTGTGGTTTTAATACTTATTTTCTTTTCTTCATTCAACAGTTTTAATATAGATTTAAACTTGTTGATGTTGATTTCAATTTCAGTTGCTTCGGCCGATACTTTGAGCAGTGAAATTGGAATGAAATTTGGGAAGAAAACATTCAATATTATTACCTTTAGGCCAATTGAAAAAGGACTTTCTGGCGGGGTTTCCTTCCCAGGATTTGTGGGAGCAATATTAGGCGCATTTGCCATTGCTTGTTTTGATTTTGAGTATTTTTACTACATTTTGTTTTGGGGGATATTGGGCTCTGTTGTAGATAGTTTGTTAGGATTGATATTACAAGCAAAGTATTCTAATAACGGGGTTTTAACAGATCAAAAGGTGGGGGATTTGGTAAAAGGATATGCTTTTATCACAAACGATGCCGTTAACTTTTGGAGCAATTTATTGGTGGTTTTTTTAGCTTATTTATTCTTGGGGTAATCGCTGATTGTGATTTTTACGAAAGTTATAAATTAATTTTAAGGAATCTTTTTAGAAAACTATTTCTATTGTTGGAAGTGGAAATGATTGTTCATATAGAAATATTATATAATGAAATTATATCGAAGGATATAAGAAGATAGGTCAAAAATTGTGGAAAGGAGTTGATAGATTATGCAATAAGAAATCATGTTTGTTTAATAAGTTTTAGATAGGATTGGGGCATGTATGTTGATTTTGGTATTGTTTTTGTGCAAACATCGATAATTAAAAAGAGGTGCTAAAAAAAGGTACTGATATTTTGGTATTTTGGTAAAAAATGCGAAAAATATTGTCTATTAAATTGCACGTGGTACAAAAAAATATTTGAAAGACGGTTCATAATAAGTAAATTCGTTGTGAATTTATTGTGAATAAGTTTAACAAATAGAATTAAACAGTATAAAAAAGTATATCATCTTTTAACATGAAAATAGTGAATAAAATTGGTCAAACTAATTGGCTGTCAAAACGAAAGAGAGAAACATGGCTAATGTTGTTTTTCTTGACATTGCAAGGTTTTGCTTGGGGTCAAGCGACGATAACTTATGATTCTACTAATGCTAATTGCTCATCAAGTGATGGGTCAATTACTTTGAATGTAACCAATGGAACTCCAAACTACAGTTATGAAATTTACGATGCAAGTACATTGGTTTTAATTACAAGTACAACCAATACTGCAAGTACAACACATATTTTTAGTTCATTATCTAATACGAATTATATTGTCAAAGTATATGATAATGGAGGAACTACATTAATTTATTCTCATCCCATCTATCTTAAGGAACTAGCAGTATCAGTATCATCTCAGACAGTTGTGTCTTGTTATGGGGGTAGTGATGGTTCTGTTACTTTAGAAGGTAGTGGTGGCAAGGAGTTTACTTCACCTGCAGGCTATGTTTATCGTATTGCAAGCGGTCCCTGGGTTACATCAAATGTATTAACAGGTTTTAGTGCTGGAACTTATTCTTTGGAAATTAAAGATGCGAATGGATGTATAAAATCTACATCAGTTACAATTACTCAAAACTCTCAAATTACAGGCTCCGCAACGAGTATAACTAATGTTACTTGCTATGGTGGAAGTAATGGATCATTTAATGTTGCTGCATCTGGAGGAATAACACCTTACCAATACAAAGTTAATTCTGGTTCACTGCAATCCTCTAATATTTTTAATGGATTAACAGCCAACAATTACACCGTAATAATTCAAGATAATAACGGATGTCAAAAGTCTTTTTCTACCTCTATTACTCAACCCACCCAGATAACAGTTGTTTTGAATACCCAAAACATAAGTTGCTTTGGTCTAACAGATGGAAATGTTTCATTAACACCTGTAACTGGCGGAACCGCACCCTACACATACTCATGGGCTGGTACTGGTTCTGTAAGTTCTGTTACAGGAACAAACTATAATTTAACCGGTTTAGCTGCGGGTACATACAATTACACAGTAACTGATGCAAATGGATGTACCAAAACAGGTCAAGCCACCGTGCAAGAACCTCTTGCCATCACAAATGGAAAAACAAGAACAAATGTTGCTTGTAATGGAGCTTCAACAGGTGCTGTAACCTTGGCACCTTTAGGTGGTAGTCCAATTATTTCACCTACTTATGTTTATGCTTGGACAGGTCCTAATTCATTTACAGCATCTACAAAAGATGTATCTGGTTTGCCTGCCGGTACCTATAATATTACCATAACCGATAACAATGGTTGTACTTTGGCTGATACCGTATTAATATCTGAACATTCGGCTATCACAATTTCTGAAACGGTTACAAACGTTTCTTGTAACGGTGGTTCTAATGGTGCAATTGATGTAAATGCTACAGGAGGTGTAACACCTTTTTCTTACTCTTGGACACCTACTGCTACTTCTGAAGATTTAACAAATTTATCAGCAGGTACTTACAGCCTTGTAGTCACTGATGCAAAATCATGTACTGCAAATAAATCGATAACTGTAACACAACCGGCCGCTTTAAGTATTTCTAATACCAAGGTAGATGTATTATGTAATGGTGCTTCAACAGGTTCTATAGACATTACAGCAACAGGTGGTACTTCTACACTTTCTTATTCGTGGACAGGTCCTAACTCATTTACAGCATCTACTGAAGATTTGACAAACATTGCCGCTGGATCATATACTGTAACAGTTACCGATGCAAACCTTTGTACAGCAAATTCAACAATTGTAATTTCTGAACCTACTGCTTTGTCATTATCAACAACACAAGTTAATTTATTGTGTAATGGTGCATCTACTGGTTCAATCGACTTGTCAATTTCAGGTGGTGTTACTGCATATTCTAAAGCATGGTCAGGTCCTAGTTCATTTGCTGCTACTTCTGAAGATTTATCTGCTTTGGTAGCAGGAAAATATGATGTTACTGTAACTGATGGAAATGGTTGCACAGCAACAACTTCTGCTACACTTACTGAACCAACTGTAATTTCTATTACAAGCTCTAATACAAATGTTTCTTGTAACTCTTTAACAGATGGTGCTATAAATATCACAGTCACCGGAGGTACAGTTGCAAGTGCTTATACCTATACTTGGGATAATTCTTCAATTACGGAGGATTTAACTGGTTTGGCAGCTGGAAACTACGCTGTAACAGTAACCGATGATAATGGTTGTACAAAAACAGCATCTTACACAATCACAGAACCTGCAGTTTTGACATTGTCGAAGTCAGTTTCAAAAGTTTTGTGTAACGGAAATGCAGATGGAGCCATTGATTTAACCATTTCAGGTGGCACAATGGCATATAGTTATTCTTGGGTTGGTCCGAATACATATACCGAAACAACTGAAGACATTACGGGATTAGTAGCCGGAGATTATGATATCACAGTAACAGATGCAAACAATTGTCAAATTTCCGATAAAATTTCTGTTACTGAACCCACTGCAATGGCGCTTATTTTTAATCGCACTGAAGTGAAATGTAAAAACGAAGCCAATGGCGCTATTGATATTACCGTTCAAGGCGGAACAGTTTCTTCGAATTATATCTTTGATTGGGCATCTTTGAAAGGATACACTTCATCTTCTGAGGATATTAGCGCCTTGTCTGCAGATGAGTATACTTATACAATTACAGATGACAATGGTTGTGTTTTAGTTGATACAATTAATGTTTCTGAACCCGCTTTATTAACCACAAACATTGCGTCTGTTTCTGTTTGTGATGGTGCTGGAACTTTAACTTTTAACGGTGTTGGTGGTACTGCTCCATATAATTATATGGTTGACAGATCTGTTGCAACTAGTCCAGTTACCAACTTGCCAGACAAAATCTATGAAGTATATACAACTGATTACAATGGTTGTAATGATTCAGTTTTGGTTAATTTGGTTCACAATGACGGCATTTTACCTACAGTGACAACAAAAAATATCACTGTTTATTTAGATAATGCTGGTTTAGTTTCAATTAAAACGGCTGATGTTGACAATGGTTCATTTGACAACTGTGGTGTAGATACAATGTATTTAGACAAATACAATTTTGATTGTACTAACACTGGGTCAAATACAGTTACATTGACAGTAGTAGATATTAACGCAAAATCGGCAACTGCTACTGCCACAGTTACTGTTTTAGATACAATCTCTCCAACTATAACGGTTCAAGACGCTACAATTATTATTGATACTACTGGAACTGCATTGTTGAAAGAAAACATGGTTGTAGTAAATTACAATGATAATTGCGGTACAGACACTATTGTATTAAGTAAAAATCTATTCCAATTGGCTGATTATGGAGTGAATAACGTGAATGTTACCATTACTGATCTTTCTGGAAATGTAGTGGTTAAAACTGTAAAAGTAACAGTATTAATTGGCGACAATGACAATGATTCAATTCCTGATTATATTGAAAAACATTTTGATACTGATTCAGATGGTACATATGATTTTGCTGATGTTGATTCAGATAATGATGGTATTTTGGATATTGTTGAAAACGATAGTAATAAAACTTTCCAAGATTTTGACGGTGATGGCAGACCAAATCACCTTGATTTAGATTCAGATAATGATGGTATCAATGATGTAATAGAAGCAGATGTTGTAGACGCTAATGGAGATGGTGTTAAAGACAATGCATCTGATTTTGTAACCAATCCTGCAAATACTGATTTAACAGGAAATCCTGATTATCTTGACTTAGATGCCGATGATGATGGTATGTATGATGCTTATGAAAGTAAACAAAATTATACCGATGTAAACAAAGATGGTATCATTGATGGTATCGATGCTGATGGTGATGGTATTCTGGAATTCGCTGATGGTTCTAACGTATACAAAGATGCTTTCGATGTTAAACCTGTTGATTCTGATGGTGATAACACTGGCGATTGGAGAGACAAAGATTCTGATGGAGATTTGATTCCTGATGCCGTTGAATATTCTGCTGATAAAGATTCAGATGGTATGCCAAATTACTTAGATCGTGATTCAGATAATGATTCTATTCCTGATCAAGTTGAAGCAGGTATTGATCCAAATAACCCAGTTAATACCGATGGTGGTTTTGATCCGAATTACTTAGATACAGATTCAGATGGTGATTTAATTCCAGATAATTTAGAAGCTGGTACCAATCCTAAATCACCAGTTGATACAGATGGCGACACTAAGCCAGATTATATTGATCTTGATTCTGATGATGATACAATTACCGATGCTATTGAAGCTGGTTCTAACGCGAACAATCCAAATGATTTTGATGGAGATGGTGTGTATGATTTCCGCGAAATTGATAGTGACAAAGATGGTATTTCTGATAAAATTGAAGCCGGAGCTGATCCAAACAACCCAGTTAACACAGATGGCGATTCAGAACCTGATTACAGAGATTTAGATTCAGATGAAGATGGAATTACTGATAAAACAGAAGGAAACACTGATACCGATGGTGATGGAAAAGCGAATTATATTGATACTGATTCTGATAACGATGAATTGCTCGATATTAATGAAGGCATTGCCGATGATAATGGCAATGGAATCCCTAATTATTTGGATGCCAATGTTACTATTCCAGAAGGTTTCTCACCGAATGGTGACAACGACAATGACTTGCTCATTATCAAGGGATTGAACGTGTTTACAAAAGCTGAAATCATCATTTTTAACAGAAATGGACAAATTGTTTATGAATCTGGTGAAGGTTACAAAAACAATTGGGATGGTACCAATAAAGGTGTTAATCCAAGCATAGGCACAACTTTGCCAGAAGGAATTTACTTCTATGTATTCAAATTTAATGGTCAGCAACGTCAACCAATTAACGGTAATATTTACATCAAACCATAATTTAATTAACAAAAACTGAAATGAAAAAATATATAAAATATAGCTTCTTAACAGCGTTGAGTCTTGTTGGATTATTCAACAATGCCAATGCTCAACAAGAACAGATGTATTCTCATTATGACTATAATTCATTGGCATTGAATCCAGCTTATGCAGGTTCTAAAAGAACTTTGGTGGCAAATTCTTTGTATCGCAAACAATGGACTAATTTTCCAGGTGCTCCAACTTATTATAATCTTGGTGTTCATGCTCCTGTTATTGGTGACTTTGCAGCTGGTTTAAACGTTCAAACTGGTCAAATTGGTAAGTTTGTAAAGGCAAGTGCCATTTCTGAAACTCAAATTGCAGGAAGTATTGCTTACAACAAAAAAATCTCTCAAGATTTTAGATTGGCAGTAGGATTGAGAATGGGTTTGTATAACTACAATTTCTCTTTGTCTCAATTGCAATTAGATAAGCCATCAGATGTTGCCTTCAATAACAACGATTATAATTTAAATGCGCCAATGATTGGTTTTGGAGCCTATCTTTATTCTGAAAAGTATTTTGTTGGCGTATCCGCGCCAAGAATGGTATTCGTTCCGGCTAACCAAAAAAACAATACCAACATCGAATATGCGGCAACAACTCAATTCTATTTAACTGCAGGTATGGTGGTTGATGTAAATGATGACATTAAATTAAAGCCAACTACTCAAATTAAAGCAGCCATGGGCGGAATGCCAATTCAAGCGGACTTTAACTTGCATGCAATTTATAAAGACAATTATTCAATTGGTGCTTTCTACAGAACCGAAGGGGATGCAGGAATCATGGCCATGGCTCAAGTAAGTCCTTCTTTCTCAATTGTTTATTCTTATGATAGCAAATTGTTTAGTCCATTAAATACATATATCCAAGGTTCTCATGAATTTGGTATTCAATATATGTTACCTTACGTTTCAAATAATAGAATCAGAGTTCCACGTTATTTCTAATTTTTAAAGAAGTTAAATCAATGAAAGTTTCAAACTATAACTTTAAAGGTTTCTTGTTATTAACAAGTATCTTTTTGGTAAACAATATTTTTGCACAAACGAAAGAAGTTCAAAAAGTTAAGCAACAACGTTTTCATCAAATTATTAAAGAAAATGGAAATAAAACAGTTGCAAAAAAGAAGGATTATCTCAACCAAAGATCCCTTGCTTATTCATTTGCACAGTCTGAGATGAATGACAAAGCATTTGATGCATATTCTGAATTGTTAGATAAATACCCAACTCAAGTTGATGCCTTAGACAAATTGAATTTTGCCTTGGTTGCCCGTAAATTAGAACTTTATGGAATTTCAGATAGCATGATTCTTGTTGTAAAATCTAGTCCTGATTATGCTGGTAAACCTTTGTATGATGAATTAACTGAACAATTCTATTCTGAAAACAAAGATAAAAGATCAGATTATTGGCAGGATTTCGACTTTAACGCTAATTATAACATCAAACCTTTTCCTGCTGCTACGGCTGCAGCTGAATATGGTATCGTAATTGACGATAAAGAAAATTGCTACTATACAACTCATGCCGAAAAGGGTTTGAGAAAAGTTTTGTCTTCTTGGTATGAACAACCTTACTATTCAATTTTTAAGGCTAAATACAGCGACAGTACTTATTCTCGTGCTGAAGAACTGTCGAACACCAAACGTGCTTTAAATCAACATGTAAGTTTTTATGATGCTAAAAATGGTTACATTTATGTTACCAGAAATGCTGATAAGGCTAACAAAGACAAAGAAAAAGTATTGCAAATATTTGCAATGAAACAAAATATTTTTACCAAAAAATGGACAGAAATTCCTTTTCAATTAAATAATTTGAACTTTTCTGTTTCTGATTTGGTGATTTCTCCAGACGGTTCTCGCGTTGTTTTTGTTTCGGATATGCCTGGTAGTTTTGGAAAATCGGATCTTTACGAAGCTCCTGTGATTCAAAATGATGCAAATGGTATTAAAATTGGAGAACCTGTGAACATGGGCCCTAAGGTTAACACTGTTTTACGTGATAATTTCCCTCGCTTCTCAGATTCAGGTGATCTTTATTTTTCTTCTGAGGGACATTTGGGCTTCGGTGGATTAGATATCTTTACTTTAGATAAAAATTCAGGGATGGTTATCAACCTTGGTAAGCCAGTAAATTCTAATTTGGATGACTTTAGTGCGCTTTTCCATGACAAATGGGGTACTCTTGCATCTAATAGATCTTCAACTGGTTCAACTTCACCTAAATACAATGATAATTTGTATTTCTTTAGATGGACAGAAGACCGAGATTCAACAGAACCAACGGTAAATGAAGTATTGGTTTCTGTTTTTGACAAAGACACCAAATTGCCTATACCGGCTGCAAGCATTGCTCTTGATAACCTGGATGATGAAGACAAAGCCATTCAAGCTACCACTGACGCTGAAGGTAAATTCTTGTTTGCTGGTATTTCAAAATCGGCAAAAGTTCAATTGGCTTCTCACCCTTGCGGCTACAGATATGCATCTTCTAACAAGTATAGTGTTAATGATAAAGGACAAAGAACTTTAGATTTATTCATCGAAAAATACAAAATCGGTGATGAATTGGGAGAATTATTTGATGTAAAACCAATTTACTATGAATCAAATAAATTTACCCTTTCTCAAGAAAGTAAGAGAGAACTTGATAGAGTGGCCATTGTTTTACAAGATAACAAAGGACTATCAATTGAATTAGGTTCTCACACTGATTCAAAAGGTAGCGATGAAACCAATTTGACTTTATCTAAAAACAGAGCGCAAGCGGTTTACGATTATTTAGTAATGAGAGGTGTTTCAAAGTCTCGTTTAGCTTTCAAAGGTTACGGTGAAACAAAACTTAAAAATCGTTGTAAAAATGGTGTGAATTGCTCTGATGCTGAACATCAAAAAAATAGAAGAACCGAATATAAAGTGAGCAAAATTGTTCCTTGTGGTGAAACTATTGTTGAAGAGGATCCAATTTTAACCAGCGAAGATGCTAAAAATAACGAAGATGGAAGTGACCCATCTAAAAACAATACCAACGAGGTTGCAGATAATTCTGCAGAAAACAATTCTGCTGATAGAAACAACCAAGGCGATTTGAATGCAGGTCCTATTACCTGTGGCGATGCTGATGGTGATAAAATTCCTGATTATTTGGATCAAGATTCAGATAATGATGGAATTCCTGATGCAGCTGAAGGTCATGGCGATGCCGATAAAGATGGTTTACCAAACTGCATCGATAAAGATTCAGATAATGATGGTATTGCTGATGCTGTTGAAAAATCTGTTGATTTTGATAAAGATGGAAAATCGAACATGATTGATAAAGATTCAGATAATGATGGTATCAATGATGAAGAAGAAGGTGTTAAAGATTTCGATAAAGATGGAAACCCGAACTATTTGGATTTAGATTCCGATGATGATGGTATTTCTGATAAAATAGAGAAAAATAACGATACAGATAAAGATGGAAATCCAAATTATTTAGACAAAGATTCAGATAATGATGGCATTACCGATAAAGAAGAAGGTGTTAAGGATTCAGATCGTGATGGTAAGCCAAACTTCATAGATAAAGATTCTGACAATGACGATATTCCAGATTCTGTAGAAGGTACAAAAGACACCGACTCTGATGGGAAACCTGATTATTTAGATACTGACAGTGATGAAGATGGTATTCCAGATAAAGTTGAAGCACCTGTATGTTTGAACAATGAGCCTCAAAGGAAATATGAAAGTCCTGCAAATAAACCTTCTGTAAAACAAAAAGAAATTGTTGAGGAAGAAGTAGTTGAACAACCTGAAATATCTAAACCTGCAACTAGCAGCAATGTAGAATATCGTGTGCAGTTCTTTATGTCTAAAAATAAGTTAAGTGCTAAAACTTTTGCAGATAAAGGTTTGTCTGATGTGTTTGAATACAGAGATGGCGGATATTACAAATACACCACTGCAAATGGATTTGCAACTGAAGAAGAAGCACAGATCCAAAAAGATAAAATTCGTGCAATGGGTTATTCTGATGCCTTTGTGGTAACATTCCAAAATGGACGAAGAATAAAATAATTTTTTATACTATTTTTGAAAGGGGGCTTTTGCCCCCTTTTTCATTTTTATTTATACCAGATTTACATGGAAAAATTTAAGAGAAATTTATTTTGGATATTGCCTTTTTGCTACTTGTTAGTTGCTTTGTTTGCAACCAATAGAAATTATTTTCTTCCCCCTTCTGCAATGGAAAACGTTGCGTGTAATGTAACTCAGTATAATAATTATGTAATCTTTAAAAACTCTTTCTTTCACTTGATTAATCATGATGATTTGTATCAATCTTTCCCAAATGAACAATATGATTTGTTTAAATATACCCCAACATTTTCATTTTTCTTTGGTGTTTTGGCATATTTACCCGACTATCTTGGATTGTTGATTTGGAATTTACTCAATGTGTTTTTACCGCTTTGGGGGATTCATAAACTTTTTGGTCTCAATACCCAAAACAAAACACTTTTGTCGTTTTTGCTGCTACCTGAGTTGTTTACCACCGTGCTCAATAGTCAAAGCAATGGATTGATTTTGGGACTTTTATTGCTAGCTTTTTCATACATACAACAAAATAGAACTCCCAAGGCAGTATTGTTTATTTTGCTGACGGCTTTTATTAAGCTTTTTGGCGCATTTTTCTTTGCAATATTCCTTTTGTATCCAAAGCAGCTTAAAAATGCCGTCAAAAGTGGTTTTTTGTATGGATTGACACTGTTTTTATTGCCAGCGTTGATTGTAAATTGGGATTTTTTGCTAAAACTTTATCAATCCTACTTTCAACTTCTTAAAAATGATGGCACTCAATTTGTGAAATTATCAGTAATAGGCTGGATAAATCAATGGTTTAATTTTTATCCTAGCAAAAATTTGGTGTTATTCATTGGGTTTATTATCCAAATGATTCCTTTGCTTATTTGTCGTGCATGGCAAAATCAATCTAAATTAATTTATGCAATGACGCTACTAATTTGGATGGTGATTTTCAATCATATGGCAGAATCTGCAACGTTTATTATAGCAGTAGGAGCAATTTTTGTTGCGTTTGCATCATTCGAAAAAATCCCTTCTTTTTATTGGCTTTTGCTTATACTGGTTGTTTTTACAACTGAACTTGGTCCCTCCGATATTTACCCAAAATATATGAGAGTTTGGATTGTTGAAACGGCACAATTGAAGGTGTTTCCTTGTATTTTGGTTTGGATTTCTTTGATAATTTATCTTGTTCAACCCAATAAAAAATTAAGCGAAATAATTCGCTGATTCCCTCTATTCCTCTAATTGGAGCTATCGCTTTTTTGATTGTTTGGGTAAATACTTTTTTCTGATATTGGTTTGTAACATTTCTACTGTCATATACATTGCTACATTTAGCACATGAACCTTTTCTTAATGCCAAAAGGGTTTCTAATATTCTGGTGTTTTTTATGACTCATAGTTGGTAACTCTTTCCATTCCCATATTCCATGTTTTCTTATCCAAACTAAAACTGTACTAGTTCCTTGAATACCATACTTCCTTTGGGCCTGAATATAACTTAGATCCTCTTTTTCTCTTATTGATACTACTTGAAATTTAAATGCTAAAGGCCTCTGCTTTTGTTCTAATTGCTTCTTCATTTTTAAGTTGTTTGTATGATAACTTATTTCAGAACACGGCGATTTGGGCATAAAAAAAAGGGTCGGAAATACCGACCCTTTTTGTTCATTATCTGCGATTTCTATCGTTGCGACCTCTATCTCCGCCGCGATCTCTATCATTTCTTTCAGGACGCTCTCTCGGTTCTCTTTCTACATATCCTTCCGGCTTTTCCAATAAAGCTTTTCTGCTCAAGCGGAATTTTCCAGTTTTCTTGTCTACCTCTACCAATTTCACTTCTAACATTTGTCCTTCAGTGAATACACCTTCCATTGTTGGGATTTTTTCCCATGCAATTTCGCTGATATGCAACAAACCGTCTTTGTTTGGCATGAATTCTACAAATGCTCCAAAATCAGTGATGGTTTTTACTTTACCAGTGTAAGTTGCACCAATTTCAGGAATTGCTACGATGCCTTTGATGGCTTCTAACGCCATGTTCATTCCGTCGCCATTGCTGCTTAAGATCTCAACAAAACCTTTACCATCTCTTTCTTCAATTGAAATAGTGGTTCCAGTTCTTGCTTGAAGTTCTTGGATGATTTTTCCACCTGGGCCAATTACTGCACCGATGAATTCTTTATCAATTACCACAACCTCAACTCTTGGAGTATGAGGTTTCAATTCTGTTGCAGGAGCAGAAATGGTTTTTTCCATTTCTCCTAAAATATGCATACGACCGTCTTTTGCTTGTTTCAAAGCTTGTGCAACCATATCCCATTTCAATCCATTGATTTTAATGTCCATTTGGCAAGCAGTGATACCATCTTTTGTACCAATAACTTTGAAATCCATATCACCTAAATGATCTTCATCACCTAAAATATCAGTAAGAACTTGATAGTTTCCAGAATCGTCTGTAATCAAACCCATAGCAATACCGCTCACTGGTTTGTTTAATTTGATACCCGCATCCATCAATGCCATTGAACCAGCACAAACAGTAGCCATACTAGAAGAACCGTTTGACTCAAGGATATCACTCACAATACGAATAACGTAAGGAACGTCTGAAGGGATCATTGCTTTCAAACCTCTTAATGCAAGGTTACCATGTCCAATTTCTCTACGTCCTGGTCCTCTGTTAGGTCTAACTTCTCCAGTAGAAAAACCAGGGAAGTTGTAATGTAACATCAATCTACTTGTACCATGAAAATAAGGTGCATCTAACAATTGTTCATCTAATTTACCACCAAGAGTAACTGATGTCAATGATTGGGTTTCACCACGGGTGAACACAGCAGAACCGTGTGCCGCTGGCAAGTATTCAACTTCAGTGTAGATAGGACGTACTTGTACAGTTGAACGACCATCCAAACGACGACCTGATTCTAAAATCATTGCTCTCATTTGGTTGTATTCCGCTTCATGGAAATATTTTTTAGCCAAACGCACCATTCTACCTTCTTCCTCATGTCCCTCAAATTGTTTTACATATTCAGAGATAATGGCTTTGAAAGCTTCGCTACGCTCATTTTTAGGCTTTCCACTTTCAGCTACTTGACGAATAGCAGGAGAAGTTTCAGCAATTACTTTTTCTCTTAAGGCTTCATCATTGTCTTCGTGATTGAATTCACGAGCTGGCTTTCTACCACCCATTTGCTCTAAGAAGGCTAACTGTTCAGCACATTGCTTTTTGATAGCATCGTGTCCAAATTTCAAAGCTTCCAAGAATTCATCTTCAGAAAGTTCTTGCATTTCACCTTCAACCATGTTAAGGTCATTTGCAGTACCACCTACCAATAAATCTAAATCAGATTTTTCCAATTCAGTTTTAGTTGGGTTGATCACCAATTTGCCGTCAATTCTACCAACGCGCACCTCAGAGATTGGACCCATGAATGGAATATCTGATAACATTAATGCCATAGATGCAGCCAATCCAACGTATGTATCAGGAATAATTTCTTCATCAGAAGAAATCAATTGCAACATTACTTGGGTATCGGCATGGTAAGTTTCAGGGAACAAAGGGCGTAAGCAACGATCTACCAAACGAGAAATCAAAATTTCGTAATCTGATAATCTAGCTTCACGACGTAAAAAGCTTCCTGGTATTCTACCAACTGCAGCAAATTTTTCTTGGTAATCTACACTTAAAGGTAAGAAATCTACACCTTCTTTGGCATCATAACTACTTACAACGGTTGCAAGAATCATGGTTTTGCCAATTTTAATTACGCAACTTCCGTGCGCTTGACGGGCCAATTTACCCGTTTCAATTTCAATGATACGGCCATCTCCAGTATCAAAAGTTCTTTTCTGTATATTCATTTATTTTTTGATTTTTTAAACAAAAAGCCCCGATTCGCATTGCGAACGGGGCTTTTCTATAGTAAAAAAAATTAGAAATTACTTACGTAATCCTAATTCTTTAATCAATGCACGATATTTGAAAATGTCTTTTTTCGCAAGGTAGTTCAATAAGCTACGACGCTTACCTACTAACTTAATCAAAGACAATTCAGCACTCTTATCTTTTTTAGCAGTTTTCAAGTGACCGCTAATAAAGTTGATTCTTTCTGTAAACATCGCAATTTGTGCTTCAGTGCTACCTGTGTTGGTTGAACTTCCACCAAACTGAGTAAATAATTCTTTTTTTCTTTCTGTTGTTAAATGCATAATTCTAACAATTGGGCTGCAAATATAATCATTATTTACAGAATGTGGAAATGTTTGTGAAAAATATTTGAAGTTTTTTTGAAAGATCCATATCCTTAAAAAAAACAAAGCCGAAACTTTCGCCTCGGCTCTGTAAGTTATGAAAACTTAAATCTACCCCATCCAAGAAACAATGATGTTCTCACTTTGTTTTTTAAAATCATAATTTTAATGTACACCAACAAAATCTCTACCTTTGCTGTTGTAATCTAAGCAGTGAAAGAGCTATTATCCCTCAATAAATACCTAATAAAATACAAATTCCTCATGATAACTGGAATTGTGTGTGTGGTATTGTCGAATTTTTTTGCCATTTATGTTCCCGTTTTTGTCCGACAAGGACTTGATGACGCTTATTTTACCTCTCAACTTTTTGGATTTAACGAAAGCAACCTACTGTTTAAAATTATTTTGTTCAATGCAATTGGTTTTGGTTCGGCCATTGTAATCGCTTCTGTTTTAAAAGGTGTTTTTATGTTTTTTATGCGACAAACATTGGTAGTTGCCTCAAGAAGAATTGAATATGATCAAAAAAATGAACTGTTCCTGAAATATCAACGCCTCGGTGAAAGTTTCTTTCGTCAAAATTACACCGGCGATTTGATGTCGCGAATTACCGAAGATATCTCCAATGTGAGAATGTACATAGGTCCATCTATCATGTATTTTGCCAATGTATTGTTTTCTTTTATCATGATAATAGCCCAAATGATAATGGTTAATAAAACATTGGCCTTTTGGGTTATGTTACCATTACCAATACTCTCATTATCAATTTATTATGTGAGTGTTAAAATTAATTTGGGCAACAAAAGAATTCAAGAGCAACTTTCAAAAATTACCACATTGGCTCAAGAGACTTTTTCTGGTATCCGAATTTTAAAATCATTTGGGGCAGAGAAACATTTTTCAAAAGATTTTCTGAATCAGGGATTGGAATTTCAAAAGAGAAACATGAAACTGGCCTTTGTGAATTCTTTGTTCTTTCCATTGATGATGCTGTTAGTAGGCTTTTCTACCATCATCATTTTGTACGTTGGTGGAAGGGAAGTAGAAAAAGGATTATTTACGCCTGGAAATCTTGCTGAATTTGTGATTTATTTGAACATGCTGGTTTGGCCCGTTGCTAGTTTAGGTTGGACAACGGCTTTGGTGCAAAAAGCAGCTGCTAGCCAAAAAAGAATCAATGAGTTTTTATCTCAACCTGAAGTACAATCAAACCCTCAACCAATTGATTTAGTGTTCAAAAATGAGATAGAAATTGAAGGGCTTTCATTTCAATTTGCGGATAAATCCACCCGCGCGTTGAATGATCTTCGTTTTAAAGTAGAGAAGGGTTCATTCATTGGTATAACGGGTAAAACTGGGTCGGGAAAATCAACTTTATTGCAGTTGTTAACCAAACAATTGGAAATGCAACAAGGAAAAATATTGTTAGACCAAACACCAATTGAAGAAATTGATATTAGAGCTTATCGTAATTTAATTGCCTATGTGCCTCAAGATGTTTTCTTGTTTAGCGATACCATTGAAGCAAATATTGCTTTTGGCGTAAAAGATTACAGCAAAGAACATTTGCTTAAAGTGATAGAAATTACTTGTTTAGATAAAGATATTGCCCAATTTGACAAAGGCTTAAATACCATGTTAGGAGAACGTGGTGTATCATTATCGGGCGGACAAAAACAACGTGTGTCTTTGGCCCGTGCGTTGATGAAAACTTCTGAAATATTGATATTAGATGATTGCCTGAGTGCAGTTGACGCAGAAACTGAACATCGGATTATTGAAAATTTAAAAACGGTTTTTATAAATAAAACTGTCATAATGTCGAGTCATAGAATTGCACCTTTTGTGTCGACCAACAATATTTTGGTACTTGAAAATGGTGAAATGATAGAATTTGATAGCTATGAAAATCTCATTCAACGGGATGGATATTTTAAATGGTTACATGGAAATCAATCGCTTTAATAGAAGTATATCAATGTTTTACATGTGGTTTTTCATTAAACGTAAAATACAAGTGTCAAATTAACAACACATAAAAAATATTCAGTGAACAACTAATTTCAAAAATTATGATGATTAATGTTGTTTCCCTCAATAAATTTCGCATATTTGCCTTAACTAATATTTTTCTAACCAAATTTAAATGCCTATGCAGGAAGACAATTACAGAGACCAATCGCAGGAAGAGATTTTTTCTAAACGCATTCGGGCCGGCAAAAGAACCTATTTTTTTGATGTAAAAGCAACAAGAAATAGTGATTATTACATCACCATAACTGAAAGCAAACGTAGTCGTTATGATGATGGTTCATTCGTGAAAACCAAAATCCATCTGTACAAAGAAGATTTTAACAAATTTGCTGATGCTTTAAACGAAACAATTGGACATGTTAAATCTAACTTACTCCCCGAATATAATTTCGATGAGTATCAAAGAGAAGACAACCAAGCGGAAGATTAATCAAACTTTTTGTGATGGAAAGGCGGTTTACTACCGCCTTTTTTATTTTATTTTTTCCCCAATTATTCATTCAACACAACTATTTTTGTGAAATGTTAAAAAAGGTTTTGATATATGGTTTGGCTTTCGGCTCTTTGAGCGCCTCAATGGTTTTAATCATGTATTTGAATAAATTGTACTTGAAGCATAATATGTTGAGTGCAATTCCAGTTTTGGGAAATTTGCTAATTTTTGGTTTTGGAGTGTATCTTTTAGTTAAAAGCCTGATGTCTCTTCAACTTGAAAAACCTTTGACCCTAGGAAAAGCTTTGTTTATGAGTTTGTTGATGGGGGTTATTGCCGCTGGTTGTAACATTGCCGCCTATCAGCATATTCAGAAAAATGAAAAAATTGTTTTTAATGAATACAAAGACAACCAATTAAAAGCAATTGAAACCCGTGTAAAAGCAGATTTTGCCGATTTATCTGCCGCAGAACAAAATAAAAAGATTACCGAGTACAAAAATAATTTCGAAGAAAACCTCAATTGGTCGTCTTATGCAATGGTAGAGATGCAAATGTTTTTATCTATTGCATTGGTTGTCACCTTATTGGTTTATATTGCAAATCAAAAAAAGCAATGAAAAAAATCTTTGGTAAAATTTGGCTAGTTTGGTTTGGCATTTGGTTTATCTCCATTTTCCTGCTTATTTATCCATTTTTGTTCTTGTTACTACTTACCCCAAAAACGTATAGATACGCCGATAAGCTGAGGAAATTATGGGGTAAATCTTCAAGTTATTTGGGATTAATGATTCCTGCAATAACCTATGAAGTCCCTCTAAATAAAAAATCTCAATATGTGATTTGTCCTAACCACATGTCTTATATTGATATCGTTAGCGCAGGTGGATTTTTTCCAACTTTTAACTTTTTTATGGCAAAAATGGAATTGAAAAAATTACCATTGTTTAGCATTTGGTTTAAAACCATCGACGTTCCCGTAAAAAGAGAAAGTTTGCGCAGTGCACATGGCGCTTTTGTTGATGCTGGTAACAAATTAGATGAAGGTGGTACCTTGATTATTTTTCCAGAGGGTCGTATACCCGATGATGCTCCGAAGTTGCATAAATTTAAACCCGGTGCGTTTAAATTGGCCATTGAAAAGAAATTGCCTGTGGTGCCAGTTACATTTTTAGACAATATGGATAGATTGAATATCTTTGATTGGACATGTACTCCGGGCAAAATGAGAATTCACGTGCATGCACCGATTGAAACTGCTCATTTATCGATTGACGATGTGCAATCACTCCAAGACCAAGTATATTCGATTATTCATTCCAAATTAGTGGAATCAAAAATTTTATGAAAATAACAGATCAAACAGTTGACAATTTAGCCAAGCTTTCAAAACTCTCTTTTGAAGGAGAATCCAAAGAAGCGATGAGAAAAGATTTGGAAAATATTTTGGAAATGTGTGAAAAATTAAAGGAAGTCAATACCGATGGTGTTGAACCATTAATCTACATGACCAATAGCCATACTATTTTAAGAGAAGATTTAGTTATTCAAGAAATTACCCATGAAGAAGCATTAAAGAATGCGCCTAAAAAAGATAGTGACTTTTTTAGGGTTCCAAAGGTGATTGGTGGCAATGAATAATCCACTTATTTCCCTTGAACAAATTACAAAAACCTACACGCTTGGTGAACAAGTTGTGAATGCATTGAAAGGTGTAAATCTTCAAATCTTTCGAGGTGATTATCTTGCGCTTATGGGTCCTTCTGGTTCAGGAAAAAGTACACTCATGAACATTATTGGCTGCCTAGATTCACCAACTTCAGGAAACTACTGGCTTAATAATAAAGAAGTTAGCAAAATGTCGGATTCCGATTTAAGTGAAGTTAGAAATACAGAAATTGGTTTTGTATTTCAAACGTTCAATCTGCTTAATCGAATGACGGCCATTGATAACGTAGCATTGCCGCTGGTTTATGCCGGAGTACCCTTGAATGAAAGGATAGAAAGGGCTAAAGTTGTTCTTGAAAAGGTTGGTCTCAAAGATCGTATGAACCATAAACCAAATGAACTCTCTGGTGGTCAACGTCAAAGAGTGGCTGTTGCTCGAGCCCTTGTTAACAATCCGTCATTGTTATTGGCGGATGAACCTACAGGTAATCTTGATACAAAAACTAGTCATGAAATAATGGCTCTTTTTCAAGAGATTCATGATTCAGGAAATACCATTGTTTTGGTTACACATGAAGAAGATATTGCCAATCATGCAAAGAATATTGTGAGAATGCGTGATGGTATTATTGAAAAAAGTTAAAATAAACTTGTTATAATTGATTGTTTTTGACAACTTGCAGTCACAATCATGATTACTTCGGCAATTTCTTGGTACTTCCGTCAGCGACATGATGAACTGTGGCATTTTATTTCTGAAGCCGAAAAACATCAATGGGAAATGTTTCAGGTTTTTATGGATAAACTCTCAAGAACCGAATATGGTAAGTCCTTCAATGTAAAAAGCAATTTCACTTACAATGAATTCGCAAAAACCATTCCTGTTATTTCTTATGAAGAGTTGAAACCACTGATTCTTCGTACAATGAATGGTGAACAACAGTTGATTTGGCCTGCCGATATCACTTGGTTTGCCAAAAGCAGTGGAACTACAAGTAATGAAGCCAAATTTATCCCAATTTCTTATGAAAGTCTCGAATATACCCATTACATGGGAAGCCGAGAATCGCTCACACAATACTTTGCCTTTAATCCGTCTGCCAATATTTTTGAGGGAAAAGGACTTTTGATTGGGGGTAGTCATCGTGTCAATCAACACAATCAAAAAGCCTTTTTTGGAGATTTAAGCGCAGTATTAATGAATCACATGCCCCTATGGGCAAATTGGAAAAGTACTCCCGACATACAAATTGCAATGCTCGAGAATTGGGAAGAAAAACTCGAGAAAATGGCCCTAGCAACCATGAATGAAAACGTTACAAGTATGAGCGGTGTGCCTACATGGACCTTGGTTTTATTAAAGAGAATTTTAGAAATTAGTGGTAAATCAAACATTCTCGAAATTTGGCCTAATTTGGAATTATTTATTCATGGTGGAATGAATTTTTCACCCTATCGACAACAATTTCACCAACTTATACCTTCCAATCAAATGAACTATATTGAAACCTACAATGCGAGTGAGGGTTTCTTTGGTGTTCAAGCATTTGCAGACAAATCTGAACTTTTACTCATGACACATCATGGAACCTTCTATGAGTTTTATCCCGTAAATAAAGGACCTGAGTATATTGTTCCGCTCTCGGATGTTGAGCTTGATGTGAATTATGCCATGGTTATTACGAACAATAGCGGACTTTGGAGGTATGTGATTGGTGATACCATTAAATTTTCAGGAAAACATCCTTTTACCTTTAAAATAACGGGCAGAACCAAGCTGTTTATCAATGCTTTTGGTGAAGAACTTGTTATAGAAAATGCTGAAACTGCTGTTTCATTTGCTGCCAAAACCTGTAACGTGGAAATCTTAGATTATACCGCTGCTCCTGTTTTTCAACCAGGTTTTGAGGGACATGAATGGCTCATTGAATTCAATCATCCCCCAGAAAATTTAAAACTTTTTTCGGAAATATTGGATCAACAACTCAAGGTTGTGAACAGTGATTATGACGGTAAAAGAAAAGGTGATTTGGTGATGAAAATGCCTGTTATTCATGTTGCTAAGCCAGCTACGTTTAATAAATGGTTAGAAGCAAAAGGAAAATTAGGTGGTCAAAATAAGGTTCCTAGGTTATCGAACAATAGAACCATTTTGGAGGAAATTTTAAATCTTAATGCCGAATCTCGGTAATTCAAATTCAGTTTGTATTTTTGTCGATAGATACTTTTATCAGAAAATTATGTACGGAGCTATAAAACAACATTTAACAAATGAGCTTAAAACCATTGAAGAATCTGGTTTGTTCAAAAGAGAAAGAATCATTACATCTCCTCAAGATGCTGTGATTAAATTGAATACGGGTAAAGAAGTAATCAACTTCTGTGCGAATAATTACCTAGGTCTAAGTAGTCATCCAAGAGTTGTTCAAGCCGCTAAAAATGCCATCGATACACATGGTTATGGCATGAGTAGTGTACGCTTTATCTGTGGTACACAGGATATTCATAAAGAATTAGAAGCAAAAATTGCAGAATTTTATGGTACTGAAGATACGATTTTATACGCTGCTGCTTTTGATGCAAATGGTGGTGTTTTTGAACCGTTATTGAGTGAGGAAGATTGTATTATCAGTGATTCTTTGAATCATGCTTCTATCATTGATGGTGTTAGATTGTGTAAAGCTAAGAGATATCGCTACAATAACAACGATATGGATGATCTTGAAAAACAATTAATTGACGCTACCAATGCCGGTGTTAGATTTAAGTTGATAGTAACAGACGGTGTTTTTTCTATGGATGGATACGTGGCACAATTAGATAAAATTTGTGACCTTGCCGACAAATATGATGCAATGGTAATGACCGACGAATGTCATGCTGCCGGATTTATTGGAGCCACCGGAAAAGGTACACCGGAATATTGTAATGTGATGGGTCGTGTTGACATTATCACGGGTACCCTTGGAAAAGCCTTAGGTGGTGCTATGGGTGGTTATACAACCGGTAGAAAAGAAATTATTGAACTGTTGCGTCAAAGAAGCAGACCATATTTGTTCAGTAACTCATTGGCTCCAAGTATTGTAGGTGCTAGTATTGAGGTGTTGAAAATGTTGGGTGAATCTACGCATTTGCGCGATAAATTAGAATCGAATGTGAAGCGTTTTAAAGAAGGTATGAAAGCCGCTGGTTTCGATTTTAAGGATGGCGACAGTGCAATTGTGCCTGTTATGCTTTATGATGCCAAATTGAGTCAAGTAATGGCTGATAGACTTCTTGAAGAAGGTATTTATGTGATTGGGTTCTTTTACCCTGTGGTGCCTAAAGATCAAGCTCGAATCCGTGTTCAATTAAGTGCCGGACATGATTTTGATCACATTGACAAAGCTATTGCAGCGTTTACCAAAGTTGGTAAAGAATTGGGTGTAATAGCATAATCCCCTATATTTGCCCTTTAACCATATTTTTATATATGTCACTTTGGAGAAAAAAATCACTTGATGATTTGCTTTTGCAAGCTCAAGGAAGTAATCTTAAACGCACATTAGGTGCTGGTAGCCTTATAGCTTTAGGTATTGGTGCCATAATTGGTGCTGGTTTGTTCGTGAGAACCGCTGCTGCGGCCACTGAAGCTGCCGGTTCTGGTGTTACGCTTTCATTTATAGTTGCCGCTATCGGTTGCGCTTTTGCAGGACTTTGTTACGCAGAGTTTGCCGCAATGATTCCAATTTCTGGAAGTGCTTATGCCTATTCTTTTGTTACAATGGGTGAATTGGTTGCCTGGATCATCGGATGGTCTTTGGTGATGGAATACGCCCTTGGTGCTGCTACCGTTTCAATTGCATGGAGTGAATATCTGAACAATTTATTGGGTGGAGCCATTCCTTACGAATGGTGTCATTCTCCTTTTGAAAAATTATACCAAGTTTCAGCCAATGTTGTAACCCAGCTACAAGCGTTACCTGGTGATTGGAAAGGTATTGAAAAAGGTATTTTAAGTGCCGATCAATTTGCTTACCTATCTAAAAATTATCAGCACATGGTAAGCAATGTTACCATTACCAATGGTATCATCAATTCCCCCGCTTTGGTAATTTTGTTGGCTCTTACACTTCTCCTTATTAAAGGTACAAAAGAATCTGCCTTGGTGAATGCAATTATTGTATTCATTAAAGTTGCAATTGTATTGTTATTTATTACAATTGGTTGGAAATTTATCAATCCTGTAAACCATACACCTTACTTGATTCCTGAAGGCACCGTAGGGCACGAAGGTTTCTTTAAATGGGGATGGGGCGGCGTTCTTGGTGGTGCGGGAATTGTTTTCTTTGCCTTTATTGGTTTTGATGCTGTAAGTACCACTGCTCAAGAAGCAAAGAACCCTAAAAGAGATATGCCTATTGGTATTCTAGGCTCTTTGGCCGTTTGTACCGTACTTTATATCCTTTTTGGACACGTTTTAACCGGTGTGGCTCATCATAGTGAATTTGCTACTGCAGGTAAAGAAGCTTCTGTCTCTTATGTAATTCAAAATTATATGAAGGGTTTTGAATGGTTGGGTACTTCTGTAACCCTTGCCATTTTGGCTGGTTTCTCTTCTGTTATTTTGGTGATGTTGATGGGACAAAGTCGCGTATTTTATTCTATGAGCCAAGATGGTTTAATTCCAAAAGCATTTGGTGAATTGCATCCAAAATATCAAACTCCTTTTAAAGCAAATTGGATTCTATTCTTGTTTGTAGGTGCGTTTTCTGCTTTTGTTCCAGGAAGTATTGCTGGCGATTTAACCTCTTTCGGTACACTTTTTGCTTTCGTTTTGGTGAGTTTAGGTATTCTAATCATGCGTAAAAGCAATCCTGATTTACCGCGTCCATTTAAAACCCCGTTAGTTCCTTTAGTGCCTATTCTCGGAGTAATTGTATGTTCAGCAATGATCATTGCACTCGATGCTTTTACCCTCAAGGCTGCTGTTTTATGGATGATTTTAGGATTGATTATCTATTTTACCTACAGTCGTAAGAATTCTCACCTACACAAAAAAGATTAATCAAATAAATTTTGTATACTTGAAAAACCCTTTTGTTTATCAAAAGGGTTTTTTTTATTGATAAACTCATGAACATAAAGAAAATAGGATTGTTTGATGCCACTCTTTTGGTATCTGGTAGCATGATTGGCAGTGGTATCTTCATTGTAACCGCCGAAATGAGCCGACTTTTGGGCAATGCCTACCTAGTGATTTTCGCGTGGATTCTAACAGGTATTATTACCCTTATGGCTGCCCTGTCTTTTGGGGAACTCTCTAGTATGATGCCTACTGCTGGTGGTCAATACAATTTTATTTCTCGAATTTATGGCCGTACCATGGGCTTTGTATACGGTTGGTCGGTTTTTTCAGTGATTCAAACTGGAGTTATTGCCGCTGTTGCTATGGCTTTTGCAAAATATTTGGGTGTTTTTTTACCTGAGTGGGGACCTAAATCTTACCTTTTGGAATTATCTGTTACTTCTTCCTATACTTTTTATTTGAGTAAAGCTCAGTTAGTTGCCGTTAGTATGATTGTGGTATTAACCTTCATCAATACTTTGGGGGTTCAAGAAAGTAAATGGGTTCAAAGAATTTTTACACTGGCCAAATTGCTGGCATTATTTACCCTTATTTTAGGGGGAATTTATTTGATTTTTGGCGGTTCAATTTCCAATGTAAACAACTATTTCAGTACAAATTTTAAGGGTGGTTTTAATACGGAAAATTTCGTTTTTGATACCAAAGATGGTCATTTTATTTCTGAGGGACATTGGACGTCTTTGCTGGGTTTGCCGTTATTGCTCGCTTTCAGTTCGGCAATGGTAGGCAGCTTGTTTAGTTCAGATGCCTGGCAGGGAATTACTTTTATGTCGCACGAAATTGATAATCCCTCAAAAAACATCCCTAAAGCCTTGTTTTTAGGAACTACGCTTGTTACCATTGTTTATGTATTGGCAAATTTCGCTTATATGGCTCTTTTGCCCATGAAAGGTCTATATGGTAGTCCTGAAGCAAATCAGTTGAACCAGGTGTTTATAAATGGTATTTCTCACGCATCTGATGATAGGGTTGGTGCCTCTGCTGCGTCTGCATTGATGGGTGTGGCAAAAAATGAATCTGCTGGACATCTTGGTATGCTGTTTATGGCAGGATTAATCATGATCAGTACTTTTGGTTGTAACAATGGACTCATTTTGGCGGGAAGTAGATTGTATAAAGCAATGTCGGACCAAGGGTTGTTTTTCAAAAGTGCCTCCCAATTGAATAAAAAGAATGTCCCTCAAAATGCCCTTTGGATGCAGTGTTTTTGGGCTTGTTTGCTTTGTTTTAGTGGATCTTATGGTGATCTTTTAAATTATTGCACCTTCGCCTCTCTTTTGTTTTATATTATTACTGTGGTAGGACTTCTTATTTTAAGAAAAAGAGAGCCTTTGGCCGAGAGACCATATAAGGTGTGGGGATATCCTTTTGTGCCAATTGCTTATATTTTACTAGCAGGACTAGTTGCTATTGGAATATTGTGGAGTCAATGGAATATTGCCCTTAATGGACTCATCATTGTTGGATTGGGTTATCCAATTTATTTCTTTTTTAATAAAAATAAGACGAATTAATTAAAGCTTTTTTCGAAACTTGTTTTCTCAAAGTCGAATGTTTTTCCCCTTAATTTACCCTGTCCTGACAGTGTAGGAAGTAAATTTTTGAATTGATCTAAGAACAAACTTTGATCTCCGTCGCTCAATGCTTCGTTTGGTTGGTTGTGTACTTCTATGATCAATCCGTCTGCGCCGGCTGCTATACCAGCCGCCGACATTGGTGAAACCAATTCTCTGTGGCCAGTTCCCTGACTTGGGTCTAAAATGATGGGCAAATGGCTCAACATTTTAACCATTGGAATAGCTGAAATATCAATGGTATTTCTGGTAGAATTTTCGAAAGTGCGAATACCTCTCTCACACAAAATAACTTTTTCATTACCGCTAGATACAATGTATTCAGCCGCCAATAACCATTCTTCAATGGTACTGCTCATGCCTCTTTTAAGCAATATGGGTTTGTTTATTTTGCCTAAAGCCCTCAACAATGGATAATTTTGCATGTTGCGTGTTCCAACTTGCATAATGTCTACATATTCACAAAACTCGTCAATTTTATCAATCTCCATGATTTCTGAAACAACCGACATATTATATTTGTCGGCAGCATCTCTCAGTAAAACCAAACCTTCGGTTTTTAATCCTTGAAATGAATATGGACTGGTGCGTGGCTTGTACGCCCCACCTCTCAAAAATTTGATGTTATTTTTAGCTAAAAATTCAGAAATTGTGCAGATTTGCTCTTTGTTCTCTACCGCACATGGACCGGCAATCATAAGCAAATCTTTTCCAATATTGGTTCCATTTACTGTGAAAGTGGTGTCCTCAGATTTCCACTCTCTGCTCACGAGTTGGTAGGGTTTTCTGTTTGCCATATCTATTTAAACCAATAAAGGCTAATTCGGTTTTGAATAAATCAGATTAATTTTTGTTTTGGTATGATCAAAAATACCCCTAGCCCCAATTACTGGTTGATCTGTAGGTACTGCCAAAAATAAACCATTGTTCAAGTTTTTCTTTTGGAAATACATCTCGTTGAGTAATTTTTGAAGATGTTGTGTGATGGTAAACTTATAAGATTTTGTTTTTGAGTTATACAATCCACCATAAGTTGATGCATTCAAAGCATCTGGAATGAAATAATTTCTTACACTGTTTTTGGCAGATGGTTGAAACAAATTTAAGCGGGGAGGAGCAAAGAAATTTTCATCAAAATCTGTGATGAAAAACTCTATTTCAGCCTTGTTGATAGAAACATTTCCTTTTTCTATAAGATTGTAAAGATAGGGCAATTCAATTTTTGTTTTTACACCACTTAAAGCCTGAACATATGTTCTGTTATAATGTTTGTTGTTTGATAATTGTTCTCTAATTTCGTTTTTGTAAGGACCAGTTTTTCCAGTAGTTACCGCCGTAGAACTTCCACCAAAACCAAACACAAAGGTGTTTGTATCTTCGTAATACAACATGATTTTAGCTCTGTATGCCATCGAAATGATATTGTTGATGTCAAAAACGCACATCGAACCATTTCCTGGTGCCAAATCCTGATCTTGTGGAACAATAGAAATTCCTTTGAAATACTTGGCAAGATTTTCGTTTGTTTGATAGGCCTCTTTTGGCATACTCATAAGGTAATCTGCCAATTTCTTACTTAGCTTAATTCTTAATCCATCATAAGGTTGAAGCTTTGTTTTTCTGTATCTAACGCTATCCTTGATTTGATTTATGAGTGCACCATAATAAGTAGTGGTATAGTTTTCATCGGTTTCAAATTCACTATTTTGGTAGTAAACATTTGATCCAAGTATGGTTGACTCTAGCTTGTCGATTTTTAACAATTGTGGGGTGGTTCTCTCTCCATAAGTATTGAGACCATCCACAGAGGGTATAAACAAAATGGCCGAATCGGATGACTCACCTGTGGGGAAATTTGAATTTGGTTCAATTAATACAAGATTTGCATACAATGAAGAACTACTTTTTCCCAGTTCCGCATCATTCATGCTGCCAAGAAGAGAATATCTGATGCCATTTCCAGGAAGAGAATCTTCGTCAACTGTTCTGGCAGTAAAACTTAAAGTGTCTGTAACAAACAACCCTAATTGATTTCCGTTTCCTTGTCCATCTAGCACAATGTTTCCTTCTTCTTTCGTGCAAGAAGTCAAATACATAGCACCAAGTAAAAAAATCAGAATAGATTTGTTCACTTGACTGGTTTTAAGATAAGAATTGTTTGTAAAAACTTACGTAGTTCTGTTCAACGTCTACGTCAGAATGCTTCATTACAAGTTTGCCTTCTAAATGACTTTCAACAGATCTATGTGCGTCTTCACAGGCTGTTACAACGCCATCGGCATGTTTCACGGCACCAACATTTAATTCATTGAGTGATGAATTTTCAAAACATTCTGAACAAATATCATCAATTTCATTAAGACTTGCCTTTCTAACAAAATCTTCACCCAATGTGTTGTTGCAATTCTCGTGATAAACGCTGTAAATTACTTTGGTGCCTCTGAAAACCGGTTCGTCTTTGTAAATTGTTTTCAAATACAATGGAATTAAACTGGTCATCCAGCCTTGGCAATGAATAATATCAGGCGACCATCCAAGTTTTTTTACAGTTTCCATAACCCCCTTGCAGAAGAAAATAGTTCTCTCGTCATTGTCTTCGAAGAATTTGCCGTTTTCATCGCTAAATACCGCTTTTCTGTGGAAGAAGTCTTCGTTGTCTAGGAAGTAAACCTGCATTTTGGTATTCGGAATTGAAGCAACTTTGATAATCAAAGGATTGTCATTGTCGTCAATTGATATATTGATACCCGATAACCTTACAACTTCGTGAAGTCTATTTCTACGCTCATTGATTACTCCGAAACGGGGAACCAAAATTCGAATTTCATTCTCTTGTTCTTGTAATGCCTGTGGCAACATTCTGGCAATGGTAGCTAAAGGTGATGTTTCAAGGAAAGGAGACATCTCAGAACTAACAAATAGAACACGTTTTTTTTCTTGGCTCATAGCTTGGGTAGGTTCTTTTTTTGTAAACAGTTTACAAAATTAACGAAAAAAAATTGAATTTTCAAAATAATACATCGGTTAATTCCTTTATTTGTGGGCCATTTTATTCATGTTCATTTTATTTTCAAATCAAGCATTACTCGAATTTCGTAAAAATCTAGCCAATCCGCTGGCTTTTGTTCCTACTATGGGCGCTCTTCACGATGGACACCTCTCTCTCGTGAGGGCCGCTAAAGAAAAGAATTTCACCGTATTAGTGAGCATTTTTGTGAATCCCTTGCAGTTCAATAACCCAGATGATTTACTTAAATATCCTCGAACCATCCAAAATGATTTGAATCTTCTTGAAAATGAAGGAGTTGATGCCGTTTATTTGCCCTCTGTTCACCATGTTTACCCCCCGAACAACCCCTCAAAGCAAATTTGTCTGCCTAATAACGCTATTGAAAGTGTTTTTGAGGGACATTTTAGGCCCGGACATTTTAACGGGGTAGTGCAAGTTTTACATAGATTTTTCTCCCTTATTTCCCCGCAATCTGTTTTTTTTGGTCAAAAAGATCTTCAACAATGTATGATTGTTAAACTCATTATTGATGAGTTTTTTCCCAATATTCAATTCAATATTGTGCCAACCAGTAGAGAAAAGTCTGGACTTGCAATGAGTAGTCGAAACATGCGACTTTCAGAATCAGAATTGAAAAGGGCTGAGGAAATTTATGTATCACTTACGGCGTTATTGACATTTGATCCATCTCAGATTGAAGTTCAAATACAAAGGCTGAAACAATACGAAATTCATACAGAATACTTGAGCTATATTGATTTGCCAAATTTTGAGGTATCCACATCAAATACAGGAAACCAAGCGGTAATTTTTGCAGGTTATTTAGGAGAAATTAGGCTTATTGATAACCTATTCTTGTAAGTATTTAGTTCCGTTTTCATCGATGTAAAATCGGCGACCCCCAAGTTCCACTAAGGCTAACCCATTTGAAAAATCATTGGCGTTTTCGAATGCCACTGGAATCACTATTTTTCCCTCTGTATTGATGTAGCCCCACAATCCATCTTGTTGTACTGTGGCCAATGACTCATGAAAATCTCCGCAATTTTCAAAACTAGCTGCAATTTCCATCACACCGGCCTCATTGATGTATCCAAACAAATTGTTTTTTAATATTTTACACCTTCCAAATTTGAATTTGGAGACTTCGTTTTCACCTATCTCAATTTTAATTCTACCCATTGGATCAATAAAATTAATTTTACCATTGGATTCAACCTTTGATAACCCTTCACTAAAATGTTGAATCTGATCATATTGCGGAGGAATGATAAAATTAAAGGATTTGTCAATAAATCCCCATTTTTCAAGTTGTTTAATGGGTGCATAATTTTCTTCAAATGACAATGCTACATCGTAAATGGGTTTTCTGTAAACCACGGCATTCCCTTTTTTGTCAATATATCCCCAAAATTCTCCAATTTTAATGTTGGCAATACCATTCTCAAAACTGCCAACCTCATCAAAAGAGGTATTAATTACGAGTTTCCCTGTTTGGTCAATAAATCCCCATTTTTTACCAATTTCAACAGCCGCAAGTCCCTCAGAGAAAGACCCAATATTTTCATAATTTGCTGGAATTACAAGTGTACCAGTTTTGTTTATGAATCCCCATTTACTCACCACGTTTACTCCACAATAACCTTCATGGAAATTTTGGACATCAGCATAATTAGGTTGAATGACTTTGTTGCCTTTTTTATCTATGAAACCAAATTTTCCATTTTCTTTAAATGCCGCCAAACCTTCATTGAACGGAAAAACTTCATCAAACGAAATTGGAATGATTACATTATTCAAAGTATCAATGAATCCCCATTTTTTTTCTCTTTTTACGGCTGCTAATCCCTCAGAAAATGAAAAAGCATTGTCGTAAATGTAAGGAACAATTGGAGTACCAAAGGCGTCAATGAAACCATATTTCTTTTCAAATTCTACCGCTGCCAAACCATGATAAAAGTCTCTTGCATTTTCAAATTGCGGAGCAATAACCAATTTTCCATTTAAATCCATGAATCCATGTAAATCACCTTCCACAAATCGAATTAATTGGGAAATAGGTTTGCCTATTGAAATATACTTTGCCGGTAAAACAACTTTACCTTCATTGTTTAAAATTCCAAATAAGCCGTTATCTTCAAAAACAGCCAAATCCTTTTCAAAAGGAAAAATTTGATTGTAAATAGGTTTGACAATATAGTTTAGGTTTTTATCTACAACACCGGTTTTGCCATTTTCTTTAACAATTCCTTTGTTTTCATGAAAATTAGAGGCCATTTCAAAAATTGGTTGTACATATTCGTTTAATTTACCATCAATGCCTTTATATCCAATGGCCCCAACTAATTCAACCTCTTTGAGTTCGGCAGAAAATGTTCCTAATTCTTCGTAAATTAATTGAATAACAACTTGACCGTTTTTATTGATTACCCCATAATTTGAACCAATTTTAACTTTGGCTAAACCATCAACGAAGTCTGAGGGTTCCTCATAAATGGCATTTATTACAAACTCACCGCTTAAATTAATAAACCCATATTTCCCATCTTTTTTGGCGTTGGCAATGTCGTTTTCAAAGTAAGAAATTTCCTCAAAACTTGGAGCAATAATTTCAACTCCATCTGAATTTACCATTCCATACAATTGATCTTTTTCAACAAAAGAATAGCCATTTTTGAAATCACTGGCGAAATTGTATTTTGGTTCAACCACCATGGTGCCTTCTGTGTTGATGTAACCCCACTTATCATTGACTTTTACTGGAGCTAAGTTTCCATCGAAATTTCCAACAAGCGAATATTTAGGAATAAAGATTGTGTTCCCATATTTGTCAACATAACCCCATTTGTTATTCAATTTTACGTTTAACTGATTTTCAATATATGTGCCCGCATCATCATATTTCGGTGCAATAAGATATTTTCCTTTTGTGTCAATCAAACCCCACTTACCATTGATTTTCACATTGGCAGTTCCTTGACTAAAATTACCAACTTGCTCATAAATTGCAGGACTAACAAGTTTGTTTTTAACTGTTATAAATCCCCATTTGTTTTTATCTTTAAAAGGGACAATACTGTCTGAAATGATGCCGATTTCTTGGTAATTGGGCTTAATAATTTCGGTTCCATTGATATGATAAACACCCCATTTGCCGTTTTGCATGGCTGCAAAATAGTTGTTATAAATGCTGCCAATATCGCCGTACTTCGGTTGAACTACCATTTTTGCAGTTCCATCAACAATGCCATAAATGCCTTTATCGCGAACTATGGCAAATCCATTTTGATCAAATGCTGTTGCAAATTCATACACCGATGTGTTGATTTTTTGTCCCTCCAAATTGATAAAATAAAAAGAATCAAATGATTTTACACAAGCAATTTCATTGTAAAAAGGGAAAGCTTGATCATACTTTTCTTTAATAACAGTTTTACCAGTATTGTTAATATAACCCCAATAGCCATTCACATAAACCGGTGCAACACCTGAGTTGAAGTTGCCAGCATCTTCATAAATTGCCTCAACTATTTCTTTTCCTTGAAGGTCAATAAATCCAAAATACCCATTTTTTTCAATCCTCGCAAGTCCATCGTAAAAATCCCTAGCACTGCTGTATGTAGGCTCAATTAAAATGTCACTTGCGTAGTTTATATAGCCCCATAAATCATTCTGTTTCACCCTAGCAATACCATCTTTAAATTCACTCGCATATTGGAATTCAAAAGTGGAAGCAACAATGTTGTTACCAGATTTGTTGATAAAGTCAGCTTTTCCACCTACTTCAATACGTGCAATGCCATTATGGAAATCACTGGCAGAAGAGAACTTAGGTTGAATCACAAATTCACCAGTTAAATCAATAAATCCCCAGAAACCTCTAGTTTTAACAGGGGCAATTCCCTCATTAAATTGACCATGATCCTCAAATTTGTTTTGAAAAGCATAATCCCCAGTTTTATTGATAACGCCAAATTCGCCGTCGATGTCTGTCCAAGCCAATCCATTGATAAACCGATTGACCCCATCATATTGTGCAGGAATAACCAATTCACCCTGTTTGTTTATGAATCCCCACAAACCGTTTATTTTAACGGCCGCATATCCTTCATGAAAATCATCAGCATATTCATAAGATGCTTTGATAACAAATTTTCCGGTTTGATCAATGAATCCATACTTTCCTTGTAATTCTACCAATGCCAAATCTTCTGAAAATCCATGTGCTGAAGTGTATGTTGGTTTGATAATTACACGCCCATCCTTATCCATGAATCCCCATTTGCCTCCTTTTTTGAAGTTGATATACGAACTATTACCGCCTTCTTTCCACTTGAAATAAGAATTTCCGTCGGCAAACATGATTCCTTTTTTGTTGATGTAACCCCACAAGCCAGATTGTTTTACATTCGCTAAACCTTCACGGAAATTCCCAGCATCGTCATAATTATAATCAATTACCAAATTGCCTTTAATGTCGATATATCCCCATTTTTTGCCTTGTTTAACACAGGCCATCCCTTCTTGAAAATCCCCACAATTGTCGTAAATCTCTGATGTTAAATTTTCGCCTTTGCTGTTGATGTAACCAAATTTGTTTTTCGACGAAACCCTAGCAAATCCCTCATGAAATTGACCAACTTCATTATATTTTGCCTCTGTTATCACCTTTCCAGATTCGTGAATAAACCCGTATTTCCCATTTTTTTCATAAAATGCAATCCCTTCATGGAACCTTCCAATGAATTCAAATGCCGTATTTGAAATAACTCTTTTAGAAGTTTTATTCACCAAAATATAACTTCCATCTTGTTGAAGAAATGGTACAGATGTGCTATCGTAACCATTCGAAAAATAAGAAGATGCAAAATTTATAAAAAGTAAATTGATGGCGAAAATGAACCCTCTTTTTTGAATAGATGAAAAATTGAAATGGTTTGATAAAGACATTTGAGAAATTCTATTTTATGGTAGATTAACTTCAAAAATAAAACCTATCTTTCAAATTACCACCATTTTACTTCACTCGCGATTTTTCGTATCTATGAAAATGGTTACCGGGCCATCATTGATTAAATTGATTTGCATGTCGGCCCCAAAAATTCCAGTTTGAATATTCAATCCACTCAACTGCTTCAATGTTGCTACAAAATCATTGTAAATTGGAATCGAAATTTCTGGTTTCGCAGATCGAATAAATGAAGGTCTGTTTCCTTTGGCTGTAGATGCAAATAGGGTAAATTGACTAACTACCAATATGTTGCCGCCAATTTCTTTCACCGATAAATTCATTTTGCCCTCACTATCAGAGAAAATTCTTAAACCAATTAATTTGTTCGCCATCCAAACAATGTCTTCCTTTGAATCGCTGTTTTCAATGCCAATTAATACCATCAAACCCTTGTTGATAGAGCCATGAATCTCATTGTTGATTGAAACTTCTGCCTTACTTACTCTTTGTATGATTGCCCTCATTTCTATACAAAATTCATACTTTTCGGCTAAGTTTGTTTATTCTTTTCATTTTTGAAAATAATACATCATGGAATTGCCTGTAGGAATAGTGCTCGCCGCTGGAAAAAGTAGTCGAATGAAAGCCGATAAAGCCTTTCTGAATTACCATTCCACTCCGCAATACATGCACGTTGAAAACGAACTTAAACCCTATTGTTGCCATGTCCAAATCAACGGATTTGCCAATTATCCCAATGCTTTACACGTCTTCAAGGATCTTGAAATTTACCAAAATAATGGACCAATCAGTGGCATTCTTACAGCTGTCTCTTTGTTTCCCAATCAATCACTTTTTGTTCATGCTATCGATTATCCATATATTCAATCTGACACGTTAAATGCATTGTTTCAACAGTTTTTGGCCTTTGATAAAACCGTTTGTTTTCGCCATCCAGATTCTAAATTTTTGGAACCTTTAATTGCCATTTATCATAAAAATGATTTAGAGAAATTATTGGATTTCTACAATAGTGGACAATCTTCCATGAGGCATTTTTTAACACAGTTGAATCCGTTAATTTTGAATCAAGCATCCGCCATTGAATTAACCAGTGTTGATGAACCTTTATGACCAAATTTGAACTCATTCCAACTGAAATTGTGCGCGTTAACAATGGAAAAATTACCTATGAGAACGACATGCTTTCAGTTGAAGAACCGTTGGAAATAGTTTTGTCTTATTTTTATGAGGGACATTGGCTTGAGAAGAAAATTTCTGTGGTGATGAGAACGCCAGGATTCGACCGGAATTTAGCCATTGGTTTTTTGTATACAGAGGGCATTATCCGTGATTTTTCCGATGTAGATGAAATCAATTTTATAGAAAACTCCGACCTTGAAAATGGTTTGAGCTCAAATCAAGTGGTTTGCAAATTGAAATCTCACGTGCAATTTGATTTGCAATCGGTTGAGCGGCATTTTTACACTACTTCGAGTTGCGGGGTTTGCGGAAAATCATCGATTGATGCCGTTAAAATTGCTTGTCCGATAATTGTCCCTCAAAATAAGTGGAAATTGCCAATTCAAACCGTCTATCAATTCAATGATAGCATGATTTCAAATCAAAAGAATTTTAATTTTTCGGGGGGAATTCATGCTTCTGCACTTTTCAATTTAAGTGGTGAATTTCTGTATTTGCGTGAAGATGTTGGTAGGCATAATGCCCTAGATAAAGTCATTGGCGAAGCCCTTGAAAAAAACATTGTTCCATTGTTTGATGTTGTGCTTTTTTTAAGTGGACGTGTAAGTTTCGAGTTGATTCAAAAAGCCAGTATGGCTGGTATTCGAATGATTTGTGCCGTTGGAGCACCTTCCAGTTTGGCAGTAGATTTGGCCCAAGAATTGGACATTACCCTTGTTGGTTTTTTAAGAGGAAACCGATTTAATGTGTATTCAGCACCTGGAAGGATTGATTTTAACATCTAAAATATGACTTTTTTGCACATTCGTGCCTTGAATTTATTAGTTTTGAAATAAAGTAAACCAAAATATATGTCGAAAAATAAAAACATCCCTAATTCTGAAAACCCTGAAACCCTGTTGCATTTGAAATTGACAAAGCCAAGTGATGCAGCCGCAGGAATAACAGGAGTTACAGTTGCTGTTAAGCATGTTTTTGGTGAAATGAATCCAGTTAGAGGTGTAAAAGCCTTATTTAAATTAAACCAAAAAGGAGGATTTGATTGTCCGAGTTGTGCTTGGCCTGACCCTGATGATGAGCGTTCTCCAATTGGTGAATACTGCGAAAATGGAGCAAAAGCGGTTGCTGAAGAAGCCACAACAAAGCGACTTACTGCCGAGTTTTTTGCAAAGAATAGCATCGCTGAACTTTCTCAACTCAATGATTATGAAATTGGTAAAAAGGGTAGAATTGCTGAGCCAATGTATTTACCAGCGGGTGGAACGCATTATTTGCCAATTAGTTGGGATAATGCATTTTCAAAAATTGCAAGTCATTTAAACAAACTTAATTCTCCCAATGAAGCTGTTTTTTATACTTCTGGCAGAACCAGTAATGAAGCAGCTTTTTTGTATCAGTTGTTTGTTCGTGAATTTGGTACTAATAATTTACCAGATTGTAGCAATATGTGTCATGAATCTAGTGGAGTTGCTCTCAATGAATCTGTTGGAATTGGTAAAGGTTCGGTGAAATTAGAAGATTTTTATGAGGCCGATGTCATCATGATTATTGGTCAAAATCCGGGCACCAATCACCCGCGTATGTTATCAGCGCTACAAAAAGCCAAAGAAGCAGGATCAACCATTATTTCCATCAATCCATTGCCAGAAACTGGTTTAGTGGCGTTTAAAGACCCACAATCAATCAAAGGTGCTTTAGGAATAAAAGCCAAACTCACAGATATTTTCCTTCAAGTTAAAATCAATGGCGATTTGCCTTTGTTGCAAGCGTTAGAATATTTGATGCTGCAAGAAGAAATGAAGAATCCAGGCACTGTTTTGGATCCACAATTTATTGAAAATCATACACATGGATTTGATGCTTGGAAAGAAAATATTCTCAAGCAAAATTTTGAATGGTTGGTAGAAAATTCTGGAATTTCTCTTGAACAAATACTTCAAACCTTTGAAGCAATTAAGAATAAAAAGAAAATCATTGCTTGTTGGGCAATGGGATTAACCCAGCATAAAAATGCAGTTGATACCATTAAAGAAGTAGTGAACTTGCTAATTGCTAAAGGCAGCATTGGTAAAAAAGGCGCTGGTACTTGTCCTGTTAGAGGACATTCAAACGTACAGGGCGATAGAACCATGGGAATCTATGAAAAACCTCCGAAGGCATTTTTAGACAACATTGAAAAGTCTTTTGGTTTTAAACCTCCACATGAGCATGGTTTCGACGTTGTAGATTGCATCAAAGCCATGCATGAAGGCAAAGCCAAAGTATTTATTGCAATGGGTGGAAACTTCCTTTCTGCAACACCCGATACTTTATACACTGGTGAAGCATTGAACAAATGTGATTTAACTGTTCAGGTGTCAACAAAATTGAACCGAAGTCACCTGATTACAGGCCAAGAAGCATTGATCCTTCCTTGTTTTGGAAGATCAGACGAAGATAAATTGAACGGTGAATTGCAATTTGTTACTTGTGAAAACTCAATGGGTGTTATTCAAATGTCGAAAGGAATGCTTAAACCAATTTCTGAGCATCTTTTAAGTGAACCCGTGATTGTTTGTAAAATGGCAAAAGCCGTTTTAGGTTCTAAATCTGTGGTGAAATGGGATTGGTATATGGAACATTATGACAACATCCGTTGGGATATTGAAAGAACCATTCCAGGGTTTGATCATTACAATGATAGATCACGTTTGCCAGGTGGTTTTTATTTGCCAAATTCTGCTAGGGAGGGTGAATTTAAAACTTTAACTGGAAAAGCAAATTTCAATGTAGCTCAATTTGAACCAACTCAAGTGAAGTCAGATGAATTGATGATGATGACCATCAGAAGTCACGACCAATTTAACACCACCATCTACGGGTTAGATGATCGTTACAGAGGGGTTCACAACGAAAGACGTGTCATTTTTATGAACGCCAAAGACATTGAGAAATTTGGATTCAAAGCCGGAGATAAAGTGGATTTATACAATCATTTTGGCGGAATTGAGAGAGTTGCTAGGAATTTTATCATCATAGAATTTAGCATTCCAGAGGGATGTTCGGCAACCTATTTTCCTGAAACAAATGTTTTGGTACCAATTGATTCTGTTGCAGAAAAAAGCAATACTCCAACCTCAAAAATGGTATTGCTCAGCTTGAGACCCCATGTAGTGGCATAAATTTTTAAGGTTTTCCCTTAAAAATAATGTTGTGTTTTGTATTTTTTAATAATTGATTCTTTTAATCTAAAGCTAATTTTGCAACCATCTAAAAATATTGCGTCTGTTAATTAATTGATTATGAAAAATATTAAACTCCTTTGTGTAATCCTTTATAGTTTGGTAAATGGTGTAAATGCTCAAGTTAAATTTGAATTAATTGCAACTGCCAAAGAAGATACTGTGTTCTATGCACTCAAGTATCATGGACATGAAAAATTCAATGGCAATTCCATTACTTGCAATTGGTTTACCATGAGGGAGTCGGTTTATTTTTTCTCAGCTTATTGGAATGGCGGATTAAATTATCGTAGATATCCAGGTCCTTTTCCAGGTAATAAATATACCTTTAACCACAAGGTAAGTGCTGGTTATAATTTCGATGTATTTTTAGATTCTGGTCAGCAAGAAATTTTTGCATTTTGTGAAAATTTTGATAATATTCCAGATACGGTTCTGGTAGGGAATTTGGATGTTTATGGTTCATTTGGAGATAGCTCAGTTCGTTATTCTGTTTTCCCATCAAATCAGAGTGATTGTCCATTTGAGAGAGTTTATGTTCAAACAGGTTTGTCAATCAATGGAATTCAGTTAGGAAGCTTTGCAAATTCAACCTTACACCAATCTACCAGTTGTAATTTGGGTATTGTAGGAATAGTGTTCAATCAATATTCTTTAGAAAGAACTACTTTGGGAAGTTTGCTTCCAAATTGTTCTGATGGTCGTAAATGGAAGTCCTTCGGTTACCCCAAAGATGATCAAGTATTCTTTAATTTTGACTTAATGACAGACTCTGGCCAGCAATATTTTTCTGATTTTGTTGATGCAATTGATCCTGGTGATCATGTTTTTCTTGTTACTGCCAATAGAACAACCTTTGGTTATCCTACATTGAAATTAAAAAACACATTGAAGAACTTAGGATTAAGTGATGCGCAATTTTCTACAATTCAAAAATATAGTTCACCAGAAAAACCGGGATCTGACTTAATGGCTGCTTACGGAAGAAAGGGAATGTCTGCTGGAAAAATGAATTTTTTTGCTGGTTCGGCAAATGATTATAAACAGTACGAAATTTTTATCCTTCCAAATCAACCCATGGACACCGTTTTTTCATTTGCCCCATGTTATGAGGTGTTAACCAGGAAAATCATGGAACGTCAACCTAAACCATCATCTGTTAAATCAATAGATAAATATATCTTTACCGCGTTTCCTAATCCTACCAAACAAAAATGGAATATTCTTTCTCCCAAAACACAAACACTAACTTTGATGAATGCACAATTGCAAATTGTTAAAATGGTGAATGTTGTGGAAAATGAATTGTTTGAATTTGATGCTACCCATTTGTCTGATGGAGTGTACTTTTTAAAGGGCAATATGCTGACAATGAAGCTGCTGAAATCAACAAATTGAGGATTTCCCACTTTACAATTCTAATAATTTTTGCTTTTCTTTGATGGAATTTGTTGCATTACAAATATACCGTTTAACTAGAAAGCAGATAATTATATAGAATGAATAATTCTTCGGAAAAGCCATCAAGATGGCTTATTGTGTGGGCCGGATTAAGCATATTGTTGCCAATGATGGCAATCTATGTCTACAGTTGTAGCTCCGATACCATTAAAGTGGGTCAATTTGAGGTAAAGCAAATTAATGGAAATCAAGACCTTGATTTGTTAATTGCAGAAATAGACCAATCGAAAAAAGTAAAGGAGTCTAAAGAAAAAACAATTAAAAGAATAACCCTTGATTCTAGCGGTAATTTAATAGATGCCAATCTTTTAAGCGATACAACCAAACACAGAATTCTGTTGATTGGTGACTCTGAAATTGGTGGTTTGAGATATTCTATAAACGATTATTGCAGAGAAAACGGACATAAAATTGTACTCGCTGTAGAATGGTACTCCGCAACTACCTTTAACTTTGGTCGTTCCGATACCATTGACAAAATTATTGACCGTTACAAACCAACGTATATATTCCTTGTTTTAGGATTAAATGAATTGTATGCCAAGGATTTGAAAGCGAGAAAAATTGCGGCAAATCAGTTGTCTGAAAAACTTAAAGGAATTCCTTATACTTGGATTGGTCCGGCAAACTGGGATGAAGATTTTGGAATCAACAAAGTTTATGAATCTGCCGCAGAACCCGGTACCTATTTTTGGTCTAAAAATCTAACACTAACCCGCTCAAAAGATGGTAGACACCCCGATAACAAAGGGTATAGAATGTGGATGGATAGCCTCGCGGCCTGGGTTCAAACTTCTGCCAAATATAAAATTAAAATGAGGGTGCCTAAAAAACGTGCCCGTCCGTATCTTTCTCCTGTAATCACCATTAATGCTGCTAAATACCGTGGATACTAATAATTGGATCAGTCAAATTTTCGCTCCACTCAGAAATCCCAAACTGCTTGAAAACATGTTTGGCTACTCAACAAAAGAACCCTGGTTCTTTACAGAGTATACTTTTCTCGCTGTTTTTGGGGTGTTTCTGGTAATTTATGCCGCCTTGGTGCAAAAAAATACCTGGAGGAAGCTCTACATCATCTCATTTTCACTTTTCTTCTATTACAAATCAAGTGGTCCGTTTTTAGGACTTTTTGCTTTGATGATTGTTTCTGATTATCTGTTTGCCATTGCCATTCAGAAACATGATGGTTTCAAAAAGAAATTGTTGTTGTTGCTATCGTTGTCTTACAGTTTGAGTTTCCTGCTGTATTTCAAATATGCAAACTTCTTCATACACAACATCAATTCGTTGTTTCATACCCAATTTACAGATCACAACTTGTTTCTTCCTATTGGAATTTCATTCTATACATTTCAGTCTATCAGTTATTTGATGGATGTTTATAGAAATGAAATTCCAGCTACAAAAAATGTGAGCGATTACGCATTTTACATGACGTTTTTTCCGCATTTGGTGGCTGGACCAATTGTTAGAGCAAAAGATTTCTTGCCTCAAATTTTTACCCCACAAATTATAAATGCAGCACTTTACAAAGAGAGTTTGTTTAGAATTCTCATTGGATTGCTTAAAAAGCTGTTCATTGCCGATTATTTGGGTAAATATGTAGACATCGTGCATGAAGCTCCAGCCAATTTTTCTGGTGCCGAGAACCTTCTTGCTATGTACGGTTACAGCTTCCAAATTTATTTTGATTTCTCTGGGTACTCCGATATTGCCATTGGAATTGCTCTGATGTTGGGTTACAGATTGAAAGAGAATTTTGAAAATCCTTATTCATCTTCCAATATCACAGTTTTTTGGAGAAAATGGCATATCTCACTCAGTAGCTGGCTCAGAGATTATATTTATATTCCTCTTGGTGGAAATAGAAAAGGTGTTTTTAATACCTATCTGTTTCTCATGATTACCATGCTCATAGGTGGATTCTGGCATGGCGCTGATTGGAGGTTTATTTTTTGGGGATTTGCACACGGCTTAGCTTTGGCATTTCATAAAGCTTGGAGCCAATTGTTTCCAAGCAATAAAAATCCGAAATTCAATCAATTTTGGGGCGTTTTCATCACCTTCCATTTTGTTGCTTTTTGTTGGATTTTCTTTAGGGCTATTTCTTTCAATTCTGCATTTACCAGCATCACTCAAATTGTAAATCATTTTCATTTAAAGGATATCTCTGGATTTTTAATTTCTCGTTCAGAAACTGCCTACATGTTATTCTTTGCAGCATTAGTGGCATTTTTCCCTCCTGCTACCAAAGAAATTGTATTTAAATGGATTCAAAAATTACCTACTTTTACTTGGATTGTTTGGGTATTGTTGGTGTTACAAATCATCGTTCAGTTCAAAGATGATGTGGTTCAACCATTTATCTATTTCCAATTTTAATGAAGCAGAACTTCCACATTTGCTGTCTGCTATTTCTATTCCTTTTGTCCAATTTGTCTTTGGCACAAATAGGGATTTATAATGACAATAATTCTTTTATTTGTTTTTCGTGCAATCAGCTGAAAATCAATTCTAAATTAGAAAAATCTCTCCGAAAAATGCACAATGTGAGGGCCAATAATTTAAAATCTATTCAACAAGCATACTTCAATCAATCTGATAATTTAACCGTTTCCACTAAATCTTCTAAAAATAATTCTGATACCCTATTTACCATCATGCACATTGGCGATAGCCATGTGCAAGGTGACTATTTTTCAGGGGAAATCCGAATTCAACTTCAATCTCGTTTTGGTAATGCTGGACGAGGCGTTTTATTCCCTTATGCCTTGGCAAAAAGTTATGGACCTAAAGGTGTTTCTGTGAAACAATCTGGTCATTGGAATGGACTTAAAACCATGACTGGTTCTCTAACAGAACTATTGGGTGTTACGGGTTATGCCGCATATACAAAATATTCAAATTCAACAATAAGGGTTGCTTTAACAGAAAAGTTTCGTGAAGAAAATACCTTGGGTGTCTTCAGCGAACCAGAAATGCAACGTGTAAGAATTTGGCATTCAATTGGCAATCAATCTTTTAATTTAAAATTAAATCCAGAGTTTGAATTGATAGACACAGCTTTGAATTCTGAAAATAGCAGTTGGGGAATTTCTGAATTTCAAGCCATTGTCCCTCAAAATGAATTTATTTTAAGTTTAAACAAAACCAATTCAGATCAAGATCAATTTGGTTTTTACGGATTCCAAATATTGCCGAGAAAACATAGCGGACTTGAATACCACCATTGCGGTGTTGTAGGTGCTCAGTTTCCTCATTTAATAAATAAAGCCCAACAAACGATTGAACAAATTGCTTATTTAAAACCCGATATTTTGGTCTTTTCATTTGGCACAAATGAGGCGTACAACGGCAAATTAGATACCTTGGTTTATACACCAACCATCTTAGGTTTTATTGAAAAAATTGAAGAGGTTTCTCCCAATACCACCATTATTTTTACCACACCTCCCGATACAAGAAGTAGCAATAGAATTCCTCCTCATCAAAAAAATGTAATCAACCAGTTTTACAAAATTGCCAAAGAAAAAGATGTGATTGTGTATGATTTAAATGCTGCAATGGGTGGCTGGGGATCACTATTTGATTGGTATAAAAACAAGCTCACCATTTCCGATAAATTGCATTTTACTCCTGCTGGATATGCTTTGCAAGGTCAACTCTTTACCATGGCGTTGTTACAGGCCTATAATCGTGTAAACCATACCGATACATTGAATTACAGTACTTTGAAAAATCATGTTCAAAATACACTTCAAGGGCTTGCTCATTCTACAACAATAAAAGTAGAAAATGATTCAATTCCCGTTGATTCAATGGTAAAAACAAATGTTGAAGACAGAATTGTTGAACACCATGTTACTTCGCACAGAAATGGTCATATTCATGTGGTGAAACGCGGTGAAACAGTCTACGCCATTGCTAGAAAATACGGTGTTTCACCCAATAATATCATCAAGCTAAATCGCTTGAAAAGATCACGTGGTATCAAACCTGGTCAAAAATTAAAAATTCCTAGGAATTAAAGTTTACCTTTCGTGAAATAGTATTTTTATGGTGGCAATTTCGTTCACCAAATCCACTTGCAAAATTTTAAAACTTATTACCTCTATACCCAATTTTTGTTTCAATTCTTGTTTCAATTCTAAATGATTTTGAGCATGTATATGCGCGATGTTTTCGTATTGGATGTTCATGTATTTATACCTTCTTTTGAAAATTAAGAACTCCAAAACAAACAATATTAACAAAATAGAGAAAATATAGAAAAAGGTATTCGACCAATGATTTTGACCAATTGCCGAAACAATGCCTATTGAAATGGATAAAAATAAATAGGTCATTTCAATCATACTGATATCTTCAGTGCGGTACCGAAGCATGCTAAAAACTGCAAACAATCCAAATGCTGCACCCATCGACATTTCTGTACTATGCAAAACATTGGATATCAAGAAAATAATGACATTGAACATCATAAATGTGATTGCATTCTCACTGTTTTTATGTTTATATTTATGAATGCCTAAAATAAGTACGATAATTCCTATCAGATCAATCAAAAATTTTAGGCAAAATGTGCTGTCAATTTGATTGAAAAATGTTTCTAAAACATTTGAATTTGATTGTAATATGCTTGTAATCATTGATTTATGTATGAATAATTTTCTTTAAAGTAAATAGAAAGTTGTTGTGTTTGATTTCTGGGTGCAAAAGAGCAATACCTATACAATACTTACTAAAATTGTGTTCAAATTTATGAATTAAATGTGAAAATGGGGTTTTCGACTGATGCCTTATACCCGAATATTTAATCTCTAAAATTGCAAGATTTTGCAGCGGTATTTTTTCATTTGAATTGTAAAAACAAATATCAGTGTCTATGGTAACTCTCTGATTGATTGTTCGATGAAATAATGTGATTCTCTTATATGAAATTCCAATGGATTGTTGAATTTCAATATTGTGATTTGTGTGTTCATGTATCAATTGATACAGTTCTTCCTCTCCATTTTTTTCAAATTCTATGGACTTCCGAAATTTATTGGTAATTTTATTTTTTCCTTTTAATTTGATTTCTGCAAATTTTAAGCGTGAATCTATGTACTCCCTCAAGCGAACTTTATACCGTACTTTTCTGCCGTTATGATGCTTTAAATAAAGTTCATAATCCTTTGTATCATAATAAGTTGATACATATTCATGTTGTACTTTGTTGTCTATTTTTAAAACAAGATAATTATTGCTGGCAAGGGTCAGTAATTCAAGTATTTTTTCAGTGGGAATGATATATTTTCGATCAAACCTACTCAATAGTTTGTTGTTGGTTAAATTGGATAGTTCAATACAATCAAAACGGTTTTCTATAAAGGAACTATCTAGGCTTATCATTCTCGACTATTGAACGAATTAACATGAAAAAAGTTGCATTCTTATTATCTGATGGATTGAATTTAGTGGTTTTTTGAAATTTTTCCCTTCGTATCATTCGTTTACTTTTCCATAACTTTGGTCAAAATTTATTCTAACTTAATGAAAAATATACTGTTAATCTGCTTCTTTCTAATTTTCAAATTACAGGCGCAACACAATGTAATACTAATCATTGCCGATGATTTAGGATCAGATTATTGTGGTTTTTATGAAAATCATATCGACACCGCCAAAATGCCGAATATTCGAAAATTATTGTCTCGAGGGATAAGATTCAGTCAAACTTGGTCAAATCCAGTTTGTTCTCCTACTCGGGCAGGAATATTGACCGGCCGTTATTCTTTTAGAACCGGATTGGGTGATGTGGTGGCAGGAACTGGCTCCAAAGAACTTGATACCAGTGAGAAAACCATACCCAAACTCCTCAAATCTTTGAGTAACAATAAACTTAAAACGGCCAATTTTGGGAAATGGCACTTGTCGTTGGCTAAACCTATTCAATTAAATTATCCTAATTATTTCGGATTCGATGATTACGCGGGTAATTTCTCTGGTACTTTATCTTCTTATACCAGTTGGACAAAAATTACCAATGGTACATCTTCTACCTCTGTCAATTATGCAACCACTGAGCAAACTAATGATGCCATAAATTGGCTTAAAGTCAATAAAAATAGCGATAAATTCCTTTGGCTTGCATACAATGCCCCTCATTCTCCTTTTCATTTGCCCCCATTGAATTTGCATTCAAGCAAAAGTCTACCCGGAACATCTGCTCATATCAATGCCAATCCTCAATTATATTTTAAAGCCATGGTGGAAGCCATGGATACTGAAATTGGTCGCTTAATGGATTCATTAAAATCTTGGAATATGTACGATCAAACCGATTTCATATTCATTGGTGATAATGGAGATGATGCTCAGGTGAATCAAGGTGTTAATAGTTCCAAAGGCACCTTATTGCAAGATGGTATTCATGTTCCCATGATTATTTCTGGACCATCGGTTTTGGCCCCCAACACTGTGAATCATTCAGTAGTAAATACCACCGATATTTTTGCAACAGTTTTAGAATTATTTGGTTTTTCTAATTGGCAAAAATCAATTCCCTCAAGCACTATAATTGATTCAAAATCATTGCTTCCCATCATTAAAAATCAATCTGTACAAGTGAGAGATTGGGCGTTTTCAGAAATATTCAAAACTACTACCGATGCCAATGATGGTAAAACTATGCGCAATGCTACGCACAAGTTAATTGACTTTGACAATGGTTCGCAGAAGTTCTTTAATCTAGCATCAGATTCAACTGAACAATTGAATTTGATTGGCAAACAATTTTCTGATGAAGATGGATTGAATTACGCTTACTTATGTCAGGAAATGGCCAAATTAACAGGGTTGAATCGTTTTTGTGACGATAATGTTGGCGCGAAGTCAATGTCCCTCAAGAATCAAATTTACCCGAATCCATTTTCTACCGAAATTCATATTCCTGAAACGTTGATAGGGCAATTTTTTCAAGTTTACAATGCATTGGGACAAGTTGTTTTTGAGGGACATTCTTCCGAAACAATTCATTTAAAGCATTTGCAATCTGGTATTTACCACCTGGTATTTGCGAATTCCCTTATAAATAATTCCGTTATTGTGAAAAAACCTTAAAATTTTTGAAACGTGACATAAATCACTGTATTCCAGTTTGGCTTACATGAAATTTGTATTCAATTAGAACTAAATACATCTGCCATGCAAGTAGAACAAATTTACACTGGATGTTTGGCTCACGGAGCTTATTACATCACTTCTAATGGCGAAGCTGCCATTGTTGACCCATTGAGAGAAATTCAACCTTACATTGACCGTGCAACCAAAGATGGAGTAAAAATCAAGTACATTTTTGAAACCCATTTTCATGCGGATTTTGTGAGTGGACACATTGATTTGGCTAAAGCCACTGGTGCAACCATTGTTTATGGTCCAACCGCAAAACCCAATTTTGATGCCCTAACCGCGGATGACAATCAATTGTTTCAAATTGGTGATATTCAAATAAAAGTACTTCATACTCCAGGACATACAATGGAAAGTTCTTGCTTTCTATTGATTGATGAGAGCGGAAAAGAACACTCTATGTTCTCAGGAGATACCTTGTTTATTGGGGATGTGGGCAGACCTGATTTGGCGCAAAAAGTAATTGCTGATTTAACCCAAGAAAAATTGGCTTCTCACTTATTCGATTCTTTGAGAAATAAAATCATTCCGTTGAATGATGATATTATTGTGTATCCAGGTCATGGTGCTGGTTCTGCTTGTGGTAAAAACATGAGCAAAGAAACCACTGATACACTTGGAAATCAGAAGAAAACAAATTACGCATTGAATTTAGATTTAACCCGTGAAGAGTTTATTTCACAAGTGCTTGATGGCTTGATGCCACCTCCTGGATATTTCCCTAAAAATGTGATCATGAACATCATGGGTTATGATTCTATTGATGCTGTTTTAGATAGAGGAACTAGAGCACTTTCAGTTGATGCTTTCGAAGTGGCTGCCGAAGAAACGGATGCTTTGATTTTAGATACCAGAAAATCAGAAGTTTTCGCTAAAGGCTTTATTCCAGGCAGTATCAATATTGGCATTGATGGAAGTTTTGCCAATTGGGTTGGTGTTTTGGTAACCGATATCAAACAAAATATTTTAATTGTGGCAGATGAGGGACGCGAGGAAGAAGTTGTTACAAGATTGGCACGTGTGGGTTATGATTTTGCCATTGGTTTCTTGAAAGGTGGTTTTGATGCTTGGAAATTGGCCAATAAACCTGTAGATACTATTAAATCCATTACAGTGAATCAGTTTAAAGAAATTTGGGATAATGATCAATCTATCCAAATTTTAGATGTTAGAAAAGCCAGTGAATTTTATTCTCAGCATTTACCTACTGCAATCAATGGACCTTTGGATTATATCAATGACAGTATGACATTGATTGACCCAAATAAGACATACTATGTGCATTGCGCAGGTGGATATAGGTCGATGGTGTTTATATCAATTTTAAAAGCCCGAGGTTACGAGAATTTAGTTGACGTGGCCGGTGGTTTCACCGCAATTATGGGTAGTGGGAAATTTGAAGTAACGGAATATCTTTGTCCTTCAACCATGTTATAACAAAATCATATTCAATAACTCAAAAAAGGCTGCATTTGCAGCCTTTTTTGTTGGTCTACAAATTGTCAGTATCTTTGGTTTTTCGTCATGAAGCCAAACAAACAGTTTTATCAGCATTTTTTGATTCTTTTGGCCATTTTGCTTCCCATTTTTCTTTTGGCGAAATCGTATATTCTGTATACCACAGACTCCGGGGCTTATTTATTGAATTCTAGAGAATTGAAAGTGCCAGGTGATAGAAGTATTTTTTACAGCGTTCTAATTTTTTTGCTCAATGTAATTCCTGGTTTTTTTAATAACCCAAGCCTTATTTGGTTTGTATTCTTGCAGATATTTCTCACTTATTGGATTGTTTACCAATTTGTTAAAATATATTTTGATGGTTTTTTTCAGAAGAGATTTAAGCTGTTTTTATTGTTGTTCTTTTTGTTTTCGCCAACCTTATGGCTGGCAATTCAAATAATGCCCGACATTTTTACGGTGATTTTGTTTTTCGCAGCAATGCTATTTTTAAAGTCCACCAATCATCGTGGAGCATGGTTGTTTGGGGTATTGGTATATGTATCATTGTTGGTTCACAATTCAAATGTTTTATTGTTCCTTTTTTTCTCTGGGGGGATGTTTTTGCTTAGAGCCAAATTGGTGGCATTGAATTTATTTAAACCGCGATTCCTGCAATTATTCTTGGTATCAATTTTTGCAATTTCCACCATTTTTAGTACCAATATCTACGCAAATGGGGAGGTTTCATTGGGTGTTTCTAGTGAAGCTTTTTTTATGGGAAAACTCTGTGAAAATGGAATTTTGAAGAAGTATTTGGACAAATATTGCGACAAAGAACCCAATGCGTTGTGTGCTTATAAAGACAAATTACCAGAGCATAGTTGGGATTTTATCTGGGAGGAAAATGGGGCTTTTGCCAATTCTGGTGGTTGGCACAACAGTGATTCCTTGTATAAACATATCATTAGAAAAACCCTCACTGATCCAGAACTTTTTGTGGCCCATATAAAAGCCGCTACTGTTGCAACAATTAAGCAGATTGGTTTAATTGGCGCTGGTGATGGTATTGTGAAATTAAATGAACAATCTACCATTGTGAATGAACTAAAAACCGGTTTTCCTTACGATTTTAAGTTGTTAAATCATTATGGTGCGCAACAAAAAGAGAGCATTCCATTTAGCGATTTGAATAAAGTTTACTTGTGGGTTAGTTGGTTGGTAATTTGCTTAGCAGGTTTCCTTTTATTCAAAACGAAAAATATAAAACTGTTAAGTTTGTTCTTCATTGGATTTTATTTCACACTTTGCAATGCATTTGTAACGGGTGCAATGGCCAATGTGTTGATGAGGCTCAACACAAAAGGAATCATAGTTTTAATAGCCATTAGTTGGCTAATTTTAATCTATGGAATGCAGGAAATTTATGAGAAAAAGCGAACAGGTGTTTTAAAAGATGGTTCCAGTGCCATAAAGAATGCCAATGGCATTTAATCCGAAGGTATAACTTCCTCCAAAATACATCACGAAATCACTTCCTTTTTTCACCATGAGTCTGCCCGCTATCAAAGGCGCAACGAACAATTTTTTATCGTTATCAAACCCAGCACTCACCAATGGACCTGCTTCGAATTCCAGTTTTGTATCGCCGTAGAGGGTCCATTCTATGGGTTTGTATTGAAATCCTGTTCCAAGGGTAATGGCTGCTTTTTCATTCACAAGTGATTGTTTGCCGGCTGAATCGGTTACAATAAATTGTTTAGATTCTGTAGGGATGTTTAAAAATACAGGTATTCTGATTTTTTTCTCAGGTCTAAATTCTGCAAAAAATAGCATGGTGCTCGTTGGAATAGTGAGTTTAGCCGCATCTTTTATTTTGGCAATATCGGTGCTTGAGATAAACATCATGGTTGATCCGAAACTAAGTTCAAACAAGTGTTTTCTTGGCTTGGTAGTATCTTTTTGAGTGGTTTGTGCATGGGCATTCGCGTTAAAAAAAACAAATGCCAATAATGTAAAAATCTTGAAGTTGTTGAATTTTATGTTGATTGTTTTCATATGAAAGGGGTGCGGACAAATCTAAAATTAAAAATTTGCAATTTCAAAATATTAGTTTCAAATTATTGAATATCAATAAAAATAGTTGGGAAATGGACTTTTCAATTCTTGGAAAATTTTGGTCGATAAATAGCGATAAAAGCCTTATTTTTGTGCCTCGTTGGTCCCGTAGTTCAATGGATAGAATAGATGTTTCCTAAACATTTGATATGAGTTCGATTCTCGTCGGGACTACCAAGAAAAAATCATTGTTTCTGATTTAAAAGTGAAGGATTTCCTTCACTTTTTTTATTTTTCATATTCACAAACAACATCCATGTAGTTGCCAGGGTTATTAGGGTCTTTTCCTTCTAAATTTCTTGTTATAAGCCTTTTCTTGTATGCTTTATGCCAAAAGTAGGTCGTTCCATTGCTTGGTGAACCAACGTATAACAAAAGGGCGTTTCCCATTACCCGGCATTTCCCGCTATAACTAAATCCAGATGAAACGTATTTATAGGTGAAATTGCTATCTGTTGTAATGGTAAATTCATTTCCCTTGCCACCAAATGCACTTAATGATACACTATCAGTTTTAATGTAATTTTTGTAGCTCACTTCTGCGTATCTAATGAGTTTCCAATTCCCATCCAATGTGCCGGGTTCGTAAATTGTATTGTCTGTGGATGGTTCTTTTGCGCAACCTGCCATAATGGCCACTATGCAAAATGAAAAAATAAACTGTTTGATATTCTTCATATATCCATCAAAAGTAATAGATAGATATTGCGATATTGTTTGATTTGACTATAATTATTACGGGAAATCCGTAAATTAAAATCAAACTTTTACGGATATGCCGTAATAAATTTTTCCAATATTGAGTCTATTGATTTTATTTGGAAATATAATTTCAATTTTGAACTGCTCGTTTACCAACAATTTGTTGACTTCCTCAAAAATGTATCGTCATTTTATTCAAGTTTGAATAACTTGGGCAAGTTATGTTAAAGAATACTATTTTAATTATTTGCTTTTTGTTGAGTTTTAAATTGTATGCTCAACCTATTTCTTCTAAAGATACTCTTAAAATTAAAGGAAAATACGTTGGTTTTATAGATACAATTATTTCTGAAAAGTCTGATATTGAGATTACAAAAACATATCGTATTACCTTGACAAAACCTGTTTTTAAGGATGATATTAACCAATTTGAAGACTCTATTGTCAGAAAATATCCAACAAGTTATTTTAAATATAATATCAAATATGAAAATGTTGGGAATTTGGAATTAGCTGGTTATTATATGATAAAATCTGCTGATGCAAAAAATGCATCTTTGACATTTGCGCTATTAGGTTCTGCACTTGGTAGTGCCTTGATTTATACCGTTAATCCGGCTGTAGGCTTTGGCGTTACCGGATTAAGTGCTTTAATTTCTCTGATACAAAATTACAGAGGTAATAACTTTCTCAAAAAAAGTGGTCAATTGTTAATGACTGAGTTGAAATAACCCTTCTACAATCTCCTAATTCCTTCAAATATTTCATCCATCACTTTCGCTAATTGAAGGTCTTTTTCTGTAACCACATTCCCTTTGTCATGGGTGGTTAATTTTACCTCAACCTTGTTGTAAATGTTTGTCCAGGTGGGATGGTGGTCCAATTCTATAATGAATACTGTGCACCGATTCATGAAGGCAATGGCATTTTCAAATGTTTGAAATTCAAACGTTTTAGTTAAGCAATTGCTTTCTTCAATCCAGTTGTTAAGATTCATTGTTAAACCCGTTCTTCAATTTTACCGTCGGAGTATTTTGCAAATCTACCTTTGTTTCTATCGTGAACTTGGTCGTATCTAGGCCATGGCCATCCTCCATATTGGGTTTCATGATAATCTTGGAATGCCTGCTGAATTTCTTCCTTTGTGTTCATTACAAATGGTCCATATTGCATCACAGGTTCTCCAATTGGTTTTCCCTGAAGAATTAAAAATTTGCAGTTTTCTGAGGTGGCAACTACTTCTGTTTCTTGATTGGTTCTGAGCCTTACTGATTTATAGCTACTTACATTGGTGCCTGCAATTGTAATATCTTGTCCCTCATAAAAATAAAGCATTCTATTTACCCCTTCACTGGCTTTGGGTAGCACAATGCTTGCACCTTTTTCCATAATGACGTTCCAAATGGCAACTTCGTTTTCCGCTTTGGATGCCCATGAATTTGGCGGCGGATTTAAACTTTTTGTCTTTCCGAAATTACCCGCAATGATTTCAATGTAGCTCTTTTTATTTGCGCTATTTTCTTGGGTGATTTTCGGAATATTTTCCGACCAAAACATCGAAAAATGAGGATCCGACATTTTTTTGTTGCTCGGTAAATTCAACCAAATTTGAAATAGTTCTAGGGGATTGTCTTTTTCTTTGCTCAATAATGGAAACATTTCTGAATGTTGAACACCTTTTCCGGCCGTCATCCATTGAACATCACCATTTCCATATCTTCCGGCAGCTCCCATAGAATCGGCATGATCTACCAAGCCTTTTCTCACAACCGTTACAGTTTCAAAACCCCTGTGTGGATGACCAGGAAATCCTGGAACTTTCTTCCCGTGGTACATTCTATACCCGTCTTTGATGATAAAATCGTCGCCCAATGATCGGCCTGCCAATGATTCGGCAGGACCCATTTGATCATTCCCTTTTGGGAAATAGTCTTCATGATGCACACAAAATAAAAAAGGATCAAGGGTTTCCCACTGAAATCCCATAGGTTGAATATCGATAATTGGGTCAAAGGTTTCCATTTTTTTCTTAATTGTATTTCCTGCACTCTCAAAAGAGGCAGTTACTATTGCTCCTAGTCCTAAACCAAGTCGCGTTAAAAAACTTCTTCTTTGTATTGCCATACTCAAATATACAAAACGATTTTAAATTTGTTTAAACAAATTATGTAAATAATCTCAAAATTCGTTCAAATATTGTCTATAATCTAGTGAATTGAAGATATGTCGTTATGGGGGTATCAGAATTTTATTTCAATTTCAGCGTTATGATTTAATATGAACAAGTTGAAAGTTATTGTATTAGGCATATCTCTGATAATCTCAAATTTTGTGTTTTCACAGAATCAAACAGAGAGAAACAATGATAAAAACACCATTCAATTGGCATTGCTTCTTGACGTGAGTAACAGCATGGATGGACTTATCAATCAAGCTAAAACCGAGCTTTGGTCAATAGTGAACCAGGCGGCAACTGCATCAAAACTTGGAGAACAAACGGTGCTTGAAATTGCATTGTATGAATATGGCAAAAGCAGTTTGCCGAAAGAAAAGGGTTACATTAGAAAAGTACTCGATTTTACAACCGATTTAGATACCGTATCAAAGGCCTTGTTTGGTTTGAACACCAACGGTGGAGATGAATATTGTGGTCAAGTGATTCAAGAAAGCGTAGAAAATTTAATTTGGAGGGACAACGATAGCGTTTATAAAGTTGTGTTTATTGCTGGAAATGAAGAGTTTACACAAGGTACTTTGCACTACAAAACTGCTTGTGAAAAAGCAGTAAATAAACACGTTGTGATCAATACCATACACTGTGGCGATAGCGCTACTGGGGTTCGACATTTTTGGAAACAGGGTGCTTATTCCGGGAAGGGAAAATACTTTTATATCAATCAAAATGCTTCATTCATTGATTTCGACACCCCTTATGATAGCTTGATTTCAGCATATAACGACAGCTTGAACGCTACTTATGTTTACTATGGATCGAATGGGTTGGGCTATAAAACAAATCAAATTGCTCAAGATAAAAACAATAAAACATTAGGTAAAAAAGCACATTTGGAAAGAGCCAAATCCAAATCAATGTCCAAAGCATATAAAAATGTACATTGGGATGCGGTAGATGCGTATGTTCAAGATTCAACTGCGGTAACCAAAATTTTCAAATCTGGAATTGACGGTACTTTGAAGGTAAAAGACACTGCGGAGTTGAAAAAATTGATTCTCGAAAAATCTCAAAAAAGGGCATATTATCAGGGTGAAATAAACCGTTTGAGCAATCTTAGAACTCAATTCATTGTGGAATTGCAGAAAGTGAAAAAATCGAAAGAATTAACATTGGGTGATGCCTTAACCATTGCGCTTAAATCACAGGCTGAAACTCTTGGATTTAAATTTTCAAAATAGTGTCGAACGCGTATCTTTGAACTTTATAGGTTCATGATTTTTGAGGGACAAAATTTGCGCACAGTTCAGGTTACACGCTATGTAACTCCATTGAGAGAAGGCGGATCAATGCCCGCTTTAGCTGAAGCCGACGATGGTTTTTTATATGTTTTGAAATTTAGAGGTGCAGGACAAGGCCCTAAAGTGCTGATTTCTGAACTCATTGGTGGTGAAATAGCGAGATTGTTGAAGCTTAGGGTTCCAGAATTGGTGTTTGCAGAGTTGAATGAAGCTTTCGGCAGAACCGAACCCGATGAGGAAATTCAGGATCTTTTAAAAGCGAGTACTGGACTTAATTTGGCTTTGCATTTTTTATCAGGTGCCTTTGGTTTTGATCCTGTAGCCAATAAAGTGGATGCGCTGTTGGCATCAAAAATTGTGTGGTTGGATGCATTTTTAATGAATATGGACAGAACTGTCCGAAATACCAACCTGCTCATTTGGAACCAAGAACTTTGGCTCATAGATCATGGTGCAGCTTTGTATTTTCACCATTCAGGACAACCTTGGGATGATAAATTCAACCATCCGTTTGAATTGGTAAAAAAGCATGTTTTGTATTACTATGCCACCAAAATGAATGAAGCCGATCAATGGGCGAAACAATGTCTTACCGATGATAAAATAAATCAGGTTGTTTCCATGATTCCCGATGAATGGATCTCTTCTGATTTAATTTACCCTTCAGTTGAAGATCAGAGAGCGGCATATGCCAATTTTTTAAAAAATAGATTACAATCATCTCAATCATTTATTCAATCTATTCCTCATGGCACAAAATAAGGTTTTTGAATATGCGGTGATTCGATTGGTTCCAATAGTGGAACGAGAGGAGTTTTTAAATATTGGCGTAGTTTTATTTTGTAAAGAACTTGATTACATCAATGTAAAATTCCATTTGAACATACCAAAAATAGAGGTCTTTGCACCACAAGTTGAACTTAATTTGTTGCAAGATTATTTGAAATCATTCGAAAATATTGTTCTTGGAAATGATTCCGGTGGTGAAATAGCTACCTATATTCCTGCTGAAAGATTTAGGTGGTTAACTGCTACTAGAAGCACAATTTTACAATGCTCCAAAGTCCATCCTGGATTTTGTGATGATCCGGAAGTTAAGTTAAATCAATTGTTTACAGAATTTGTTTAAACCTATTGTTTAAACATCAAATTGTCTTAAATGATGATCTAGGTGTTTATATAGCATGTTGTTCCACTCAACTGCAGTAAGTTTCCCCAAGGTGCTGTGAGATTTTCCTTCAAAATAATCAGCCCCCAATTCATGAGTTTTTTGGATAAGGCTGATTAACTCATTTTTTGTTTCTTCAATGTCGGGCGAATTGGCAATGATGAAATTTGGTGCTGTTGGCAAATTTTCTTTGTACGGAGTTTCATTGATCATTGACTGTTTGAAGAAAATTCTGACCATTGTTCTCATCAAAAATGGCGCTTTAGGGGCGTCTTCATTGAATATTTGAACGTATGGAATGGTGCAATGCTTCAGCATTTGTGAAACATTCATTTTCCCCCAATGTGCTGTAGATTCTTTGGTTAATTTTTGAATTCTATTGATTAGAATATTGATTTCATTGCTATCAAAGCATTTAAACATGTCTCAAAATTAATTAAAAACTATATTTGTACTATGATGAAGTTTAAAAATTGCCGATACATCGCTCTTTTATGTCTGAATTTTGCATTTTTAACAGCCAACGCTCAAGAAAAAAAGGTGCCCACCAAGGATGTAACAGCCTTTCAAATTTATACTTCTAATGGAAAGAAAATTACCTACGAAAAATTAGTGAATCAGTTGCTTAAAGCGCAGTCCAGCAAACCAATGGAATCCAATGTGATCTTGTTTGGCGAACTTCATGATAATCCAATTTCTCATTGGTTGGAATTACAATTAACACAAGATATTTACCAGTTTAATGCTAAAATGGTTTTGGGTGCTGAAATGTTTGAAACAGATCAACAATTTGCCGTAAATGAATATTTGAATCCTACAAAAGACACTGTTGCAAAAAAGTCTGTAACCCCAATGGGAATGATGACAGGCCAAGATCCATCCTATACTAAATTGAAAAAATCTGTCAAACTTTGGAACAATTTTGCAACTGACTATCAACCTTTGGTTGATTTTTCGAGAGACAATCATCTGCCATTTGTGGCAACCAATATTCCACGCAGATATGCGTCTTTGGTTTATAGAAAAGGAATTGCAGCCTTATATGCCACGGCAGAGAATTATGCTTCTAATGCAGGAAATGCAAATTCTGTGATCAATTTCTCTCAAAAAGTTAATCCTTCTTGCGATACTGGTATTTTGAGCAATGCCTATTTGAACAACCATTATCCAAGCACTTTTCTCTATGATTCTACACTTAAATGTTACCGAGATATTTTCAATATGGCAGGAGGTCACGGAGGACAAAATTTGCCAATGAGTCAGGCCATTAAAGATGCCACAATGGCCAAAAACATTTACGCAAATTTATTGAACCAAGGTGGTATTTACATTCACTACAACGGAAGTTATCACAGTGATAACCATCAAAGTATTGAGTGGTATTTGAAAATGTATTTGAATGCACGCGAGCGAAAAGACATTGAAAATTTTACCATCAAAACCATTTCTACTAGAACCCAAGCCAATGTAAGTCAACTGGATAAGGAAAATTATGAAATTGCGGACTACATCATTGTTGTTCCTGAAAATATGACAAGAACGTATAAGTAAAAGCATCAAAATCACATAAAACATGCTTTACGATTCCTTTCATCGAATCCATAATTATTTGAGAATTTCTCTCACCGATCAGTGTAATTTTCGTTGCACTTATTGTATGCCAGAGGAGAATTTTCCTTGCCATGCTGGTGAAGAATTGATGTCTCCCATTGAGATTGAGCAAATTACAGCTGAATTTGTAAAACTTGGCATTCAAAAAGTGAGACTCACAGGCGGGGAACCCCTTATGCGTAAAGATTTTGCTGATATTTTGAATCGGTTGGCAAAATTTCCAATAGATTTAACCATTACAACCAATGCTGTTCTAGTTGATAAGTATATAAATGAGCTGAAAAAAGCCAATGTCAAAACGGTTAATGTGAGCATCGATTCTTTGAAAGAAGATGTCTTTTTTCAAATTACCAAAAGAAACCAATTTCAACGGGTTTGGAACAATATTTTGTTGTTGCTGGAAAACCAATTTGAGGTTAAGTTAAACGTGGTTGCAATAAAAGGTCATATTGAATCAGAGTTTTTTGACTTTATCAATTTAACCAAAGATTTAAGATTGGAAGTTCGGTTCATTGAATTTATGCCGTTTAGTGGAAATGGTTGGGACAGTTCCAAAGTTGTAACTGCTAGCGACATGCTTTTTTGGGCTCAACAGTCGGTATTCCTCATGAAAATGGAAGATTTACCGCATGCTACAACTAAAAAGTATAGAATTGAGGGACATTTGGGCAGCATTGCATTTATCACCACAATGTCGAGCCACTTTTGTGGCGATTGCAACAGATTGAGACTTACAGCTGAAGGGAAAATGAAAAATTGTTTGTTTGGCCGTGAAGAAACAGATTTGCTTTCTGCATTAAGAGCAAATGAGCCTCTTCAACCATTGATTGAAAAGTCGGTTTCGCGCAAATTTCAGACCTTGGGTGGTCAACTTGTGTCTGATTTTCACAAAATTGATGCAAATGCCATCGAAAATAGAAGTATGATTGAAATTGGAGGATAAATGATATCGGTAAAGGAAGCAAGGGAAATTTTAATATCAAATTCTAAGCCCATTCACACAGAAGAAGTTGATTTGTTGGATGGATTGGGGAGGATTTTGGCCATTGATATTTTTTCCAAAATGAATGTGCCCAGCTTTAACAATTCGGCTATGGATGGATATTGTTTTCAGTTGAAAGAAGGGCAAAATCGTTATAAAATTCAGGGTCAGATTCAGGCTGGTGATACAGCTTCATATTCTGTAAATGAAGGATGTTGTTATAGAATCTACACCGGCGCAATGATGCCTGAAGGCGCGAATACCGTTGTTCAACAAGAATGGGTGACCGTTGAAAACAATGAAATTGTTTTTGATGCGTCTAAAATTGAAATGGGTGCGAATGTTCGTTTGGAGGCCACTCAATCTAAAATTGGCGATGTCATTGCCCAAAAAGGCATTAAAATAAATCCTTCTTTGATTGGGTTGTTGGCTTCAGTTGGGGTTTCTAAGGTTTCAGTTTTTGCGAAACCTAAGGTATCAATTGTAATAACCGGCGATGAATTGGTGGAATTGGGTGAGGAACTTCAAAAAGGACAAATTTACAACTCTAATGAATATTCATTGAAAGCGTTGTTGTTTGCGATGGGCATAACACAAATTAATGTTTTCAGAGCAGCTGACACCTTAGAAAGCGTAAAAAACGCCATTCAATTAGCTAAAAACAACGCAGATACTGTTATAGTAACAGGTGGAATTTCTGTGGGTGATTTTGATTTTGTAAAGCAGGCCATGTTGGATTTGGAAATTGTTGAATTGTTTTATAAAATTAAACAAAAGCCGGGTAAACCTTTGTGGGTAGGAAGGCACTTGGATCAATGGTTTTTTGCCCTTCCAGGTAATCCAGCTGCCGTTGTTACCTGCTTTAATCAGTATGTGAAGCCGGTTTTGGGCATGCTTACCGGAAATCAACATTCATTTGAGCCATTTGCCACATTGCCATGTGTCAATGAATTTAAGAAAAAACCGGGTTTAACGCATTTTTTAAAAGGATATTATACTCAAAAAGATGTTACAATTTTAACCGCTCAAGAGTCATTCAACATGGAATCATTTAACAGAGCCAATTGTATTGTTGAGATTCCTGAAAATGTTGATCATGTTGTTGTAAATTCGTCATTACTTGTGTATCCATTGCCAGATTAATTGTATGGAAATTTCGATTTGGGTTGTTGTATTTATTCCGATTATTGCATTTTTATATGCAAGTGTAGGTCATGGTGGAGCAAGTAGTTATATTTCATTACTTACACTAATTGGTTATACAAATACAATTGTAAAACCAACAGCTTTAGTGATCAATATTCTCATTTCTATGTTGGCGTTCATCATGTATTTTAGGCAGGTTGAATTTCCATGGAAATTATTTTTATGGTTGATTATTTTTTCAATTCCCGCTTCATACATCGGGGCAAAAATTGATGTCAATCCAATTTTATATAGAAGAATATTGGGGATTTTGTTGCTGTTTCCAGTTGCCAGATTTTTAAATATTTTTCCAGTTTCCGATGTAAAACAAATCAATAAAAATGTTTTCATATTGGCTATTTTGGGCTTGATTATTGGATTTGTTTCTGGGTTAATTGGCATTGGCGGTGGAATCATTTTGTCACCAGTTTTGTTGATGTTGGGTTGGACAAATTTAAAGGAGACATCGGCGGTGAGCGCGTTGTTTATTTTCATGAATTCAATTTCCGGGTTGTATTCAATGTCTGATAACAACCCTTTGTTTAATACGGTTGTACTCCTAAATTCTACAGTTTTAATTTTAGTTTCCTTGGCCATTGTGGGTGGCTTGCTAGGAGCTTACCTCGGTGCCAATAAGTTTCAGCCAAAAATTCTTAAGAGTATTTTAACAGTTGTGCTTCTCATTGCGGCAATTAAACTCATAATTTGAGTTTTCTTTCTTAATTTTGAGGGACAGATGACGCAAATAACAATTAGATGTTTCGGAATGTTGTGCGAAGTGTTGGGCAATGATTCCATTGTGGTTCCTTTTGCACCAAACACTGATGGGTTGTTGACAGATCTGAAACAACGTTTTCCCAGGTTGAATAACCTTACTTTTAGTGTTGCGGTGAACAAAAAGATTGTTACTGAACCTGTCCTGCTGCAGGTTGGTGATGAAATTGCACTTCTGCCTCCGTTTTCAGGAGGATAATGTAGAAAAACATGAATCGTTTTGCCAATCAATGTAGTTTAAAAGGTTTTGGAATTTTGGAGCAACAAAAACTTCAAAAGGCTTCTGTTTTGGTGATTGGTGTTGGCGGATTGGGTTGCCCGTTTCTGCAAACTTTATGTGCTTCCGGTGTTGGAAGAATCGGAATTGTTGATGGTGATGTAGTGAGTATTTCTAATTTAAATCGCCAAATTTTGTTTGGAATAAATGATGTAGGAAAGAAAAAAACCACGCTGGCAAAAAACAAACTCAGTGAAATGTATGATGATTTAAAAATTGACGAGTTTGACTTTTTTTTGAATGAGGAAAATAGTGAAGGTTTGTGCTTAAATTATGATGTTATTGTAGATTGTACCGACAATTTTAAAACCCGGTATTTGATTAGTGATGTTTGTAAAAAATTACAAAAACCCTTAATTATGGGTGCGGTGTATGAATATGAGGCGCAAATTTTTGTATTCACTTCGGAACAATTGTTTAAAGTGTCAAATTATTACAGGGACGTATTTCCTGATGCTCCAAAACCCAACGAAGTGCCAACATGTGTAGAATCAGGCGTTTTAGGTGCTTTAACAGGAATTGTTGGCAATATTATGTCGTTTGAATGTATTCAATACTTTGTTTCAGTAGTGTCATATAACAAATTGATAAATTATAACTTAAAAAAAGGAGAAATGTATAATTTATCTATAGTTCCTAGGGGGATTTAATGTAAACACAAATGGAAAAGAAAATGAAAAATATATTTGTTGATGGACCAATTTCTGCTGAAAAAATTGCGCATTCAATACAAAGTCATGGAGTAAAGAAGGAAATTGGTGCCCATAGTATTTTTTTGGGGCAGGTAAGAGAAGATGAATTAGAAAATGGTAAGGTTGTAGCCATAGAATATACGGCTTATATGGACATGGCTTTGGAGAAATGCCATGAAATTAGGGAGTCTATTTTTGAAAAATATCCCCTCACTTGCATGCATATTTACCACAGCTTAGGAACAATAAAAGTGGGTGAAATTTGTCTGTTTGTATTTACATCGTCAAAACACCGCAAAGCGGCCATAGATGCTTGTAATGAGCTGGTTGAAAGAATTAAATCTGAGCTTCCTATTTGGGGTAAAGAACTTTTAGATAATGAAGGAAGCGTTTGGAAGGAGAATTTACCAAAATGATTAAAATTACACACAAAAGCAATACGCTGAGAACAGCAATTGCAAAGGCTACTCTAGCTGTTGGATCAGCAGAAACAATTGTAGCCATAAAAAACAATCAGGTACCCAAAGGCAATGTAATTGAAGCTGCTAGAGTAGCGGGTTTATTTGCCGCCAAAAGTACAAGTTCTGTAATACCCGATTGTCATCCATTGCCCATAGAATTCACAGAAGTAAGATTTGAAATTCATGATTTTTCGATAGATATTGAAGTTGAAATCCATACTATTTACAAAACTGGGGTTGAAGTAGAAGCCATGCATGCAGCTTCTATTGTTGCATTAACGATGTATGATATGTTGAAACCGATCGACAAGCAGATTTCCATTCAGAACATACATTTGGTGAAAAAAACGGGTGGAAAAAGTGCCAAGAAATATCCAGTAAAATCTGAAATCCAATGTGCCATTGTGGTTTGTTCAGACTCAATTTCAGGGGGCAGTAAAACGGATAAAGCAGGACTCATCATTCAAGAGAAACTAGAAGGTTTTGGACTCGATGCATCGAATTACTCGATAATACCCGATGAAATTTCTGTATTGCAAGAAAAGGTGATGAACTTAAAGGGAAATGGTGTGCAGCTTGTGATTATCACAGGTGGTACGGGTGTTTCTCCACGAGATACTTCTCCTGAAGCCATAGTGCCATTAATAGAGAGAAGAATGCCGGGAATTGAAGAAACTATACGAAACTATGGACAACAAAGAACCCCCTATGCCATGCTCTCACGCAGTGTTGTTGGTTTTATTGGAGAAACTTTGATTATGGTACTTCCAGGGTCAACAAATGGTGCTTCAGAATCTATAGATGCTGTTTTTCCAGCAGTACTCCATATTTTCGATGTATTAAAAGCGTTTAGACACGATTAATCAATCCAATTGTTGATCGAGAATATAGATCATTGCTGCTACTGATGCGGCTCCCAATTCAAGTTCTCGCTTGTTCACAGATTCAAAAACATCTGTTTCCGCGTGATGAACATCAAAATACCGCTGAGAGTCAGGGATAAAACTCACAAAAGCTGTTTTTGAATTATATTTTTTGATGGGTCCTATGTCGGCACCACCACCGCCGTTTTCCAATGTTCCAATGCCATAAGTTTCCAGTAATTTTTGAAACACTTTTACTTTTGGTAAAATAGCAGTATCAATGCCAAATCCTCGGGGAGTAAAGCCACCACGGTCACTTTCTAAGGCAGCAACATGAATCTCTCCCTTTTCATGGGTAAGTTTCGCGTATTCTTGTCCACCCCTTAATCCATTTTCCTCATTGATCCAAAAAACACATCTTAAGGTATGCTTGGGTTTATAACTGAGAGCCTTGAGAATTCTTAAAGCCTCGAAAGCATGCATACAACCAGCCCCATCGTCGTGAGCCCCTTCACCTTGATCCCAACTGTCAAAATGTCCCCCAAAAACAATCACTTTATTTGGATTTTTCAACCCTTTGGTTTCTGCAATTACGTTGGAACTGGGTCTATCTGCCAAAGTTTTACAATTTAATTGAATAGACAAGGTGAAGGTAGAATCGTAGAGGCTCAAAAAATGAATGATATCAGCAGCGGCAGTGGCCACAGCCACCATTGGAATTTTTTTAATGGAATCTTCATAATGGGTTACGCCAGTGTGAGGGTGCAGGTCGCATTTGTTGCTCACACTTCGAACCAGAACGGCAAGAGCGCCGTAAGGTGCGCACCAATTTGCCCCATTTACTCGCTGTGAAACACAACCACCGTATGCGGAAAAGGTATTGAGTAGGGTTTCATCCATTCGGGCATTTAACAGCACAATTTTGTTTTTTAACAGTCCTTTTTTGCCCAATTCATTGAGCTGGGTTTTGTTTTGAATGGAAATTACTTTTGCTTTAATATATCCTTCAACTGAACCTCCTAATGCGCAAGCTGGTAATGAATACCATTTTTGAATTTTTGTATTTTGTTTTAAAAAATGATCACATTCGTACAGTGCATTATGTGATAAAGGGTAGCTCAAAGAAGCAACCTTGCTTTGCAATTGAGAAAAAGAAGATTGATTTTTAATGGCCGTATTTAGCAATGTAGATTGGAATTCAATTTTTTCAATGCTTCCTCTTTCCCACCTAGGAACCATAACCGGTTGGGTATAAACTGAATCAAAATGGTAAGAATCAAGCATTTTTACTGCCCATACAATGCCATTTTCGGCGGCATCACTGCCGCTTAGTCTTGCACCAATTCCCTTACATAGTTCTCCTAATCGGCTATAAGAATGGCCCCTTAATAAGGCCTCATCGAATATATTTTTAAAGAAAATGCTGTCTTGTTGAATATTTCTATCCCCCACAAATTGAGCATTTAAAGCATTTGTAGAAAGTAAAAGGATGAAAAAAATGCGTTGAATCAAACTCATTATCTGCCTTTCATATCAACAACAGAATTTACTGTCATTTTAACACCCATGGTATTGATTTCAGTATTGATATTTCCTTTTACTGATTTAAAAATACCGGCGTTGTTGTCGAAGGTAGTTTGGATTTTACCCGACATTGTTGGCATCATGCTTTTGCCTATGTTCATGGCTTGTTTATCTTCTTTCGACAAATTCATTTGGTTTTCATTTGGCATTCCCATGCCACCCATGTTTCCACCCATCATGTTCGACATGTCTGGCATACCCATTCCCATTCCCATGTCGCCATTGCTGTTAGATTGGTTGTTTTGTTGTTTTGTATCTAAGTTAAATTCTGATGAACCATCACCAGATTTTGCATTTACTTTGGTTTGAAACATGTCGTTTGATTTGTTGGTGGAAATGGTTTGATCAACAACGGCGATTCCGCTATTTACTGAATTTACCAAAATGTCGATGTTATACAAACCCGAAGTAACTTCATAATGATCACCTACTGCCACATCGCCATCGGGCATTGAAAGTGCCTGAAGAATATCATAAGGCATGGCGTAAAGTTTGTCGCTTTCTTGGTTTTCTTTGATATTAATTTTGCGTGTATTTTTCATTTTGAGTGGGGAGTAGCCAGCCTTTAATTTGCCCGTTTTGGGGTCAAATTCGGCATAAGCATTAACACTTCTACCGTTTATGTTTCCGCTCATTCCCGGAGATTGGGTGTTTTGGTTGGTTTCAATAGCCAATACATTAGAAGTAGGTGTGGTGATGAAACACAATTTATTGGCAAATGTAAATTTGCCTTTTTTGTCAACGGTTACATCGCTTTCAACAGCATCTTTAGGGAGATTGGTTAAACTAGCAACAGCAATTCCTTTTGCATTTTTCACATTGAAATTCATCAGGTAAAGTCTACCATTAGCGGTACCATTTTCGTCTACTGAATTGATTAACAATACAAAATCAACGGTGGTTGTAAATTTGTCTTTCATTTGCATGCCCATCATCGACATATTGATATTGTCGGTAATTGTTGCAGAATAGTTAATGGCATCACCAGCTTTCCATTGGTAATTTAATTCATCAGCAAAAAGGTTGGTTAAGAGGAAAAAATATCCCCCAATAAGCAATAAGATTTTTTTCATAATAGTTGACCAAAAATACAAAGTTTTATTGAAAAAATTCCTACATGAGTGATGATTGGGGATTTGAAGGTAAAGTGTCTAACAAAAATTACACAACATAACTTGTGAAATCAGGGTTTGTTTCATTGTTTACATTTGCCAATAATTATGGAAGATTTTCGGTATCTCAAATATCAAAAAATATTGCTTGGTGTATTTTCAATCTTGTTAATTTGGCCATTTTTAAATTCATTATCAAATTCCAACGATTTCGAAGTTTTTTTGGGTGCGGCCCGAAGAATGTTTAAAGGATTAGACATGTATCATGACAGTATTAAATACGATAGATACTTGCATTATTACTATTCACCGTTTTTTGCATTCTTGTTGCAGCCCTTTGCGGCCATTGTCGATTACCGATTTCCAGAAGATTCTATGTTGCCGAATGTAGAATTGGGAATGCTCATCGTTAAATTGGTTTGGAACTCTTTGAATCTCTTCTTTATCTACAGAATTTGCAAATACATTTTAGGAATTTTCCAATTCGAAACAGAAAGAAAAGCGTTTTGGTTTTATTTTATCATGGTATTTTTATGTTATAGATGGTTTCATATCAATATCAAATATGGTCAACTAACATTGTTCTTGCTTTTTGCGTTTTTTGAAGCGTATTTCAATAAAACAATCAGAGAATGGTTGAGGTGGGCGCCTTTAGCAATTGGGTTGCAAATCAAAATTCTGCCAATATTTTTCTATTGGAAAATGTTCTTAGATAAAAATTATAGGGCCATGTTGTGGGGTTTCTTTTGGGTAGTTTTGGTTACGTTGATTCCATTTTTGTTTCTAAATTCAGGATTTTATTTGTTGGAATTAAAAATGTGGATCATGGCCATAAATCCGATGAAAGGCAAGCATGTTGTGCAAGTTGGAGAGGGTGGATTTATGGATATTGGTTCAATTGTAACCAAATATTTTACCTATTACAGAGTGCCAACTGAGCCAAGGGTTTGTATTACAAGACTTTCTGTTACTCAAATGTTTTGGATTACTCAAGTTTTAAGGGTGCTTTTTTTGGGTATTATCACTTATTTGATTCTGACTTTGAAAAAGGTAAGCCACATGAAATACAATGACTATTTGCAATTTAGCCTTGTATGTATAGGTATTCCAATCATTTTTCCGCATCAAAGAGATTACTCTTTTGCCTTGTTAATTCCGGCAGTAAGTTATATGGTGTATTATTTTTTGAGGGACAGAGACGTTATCAAACCAATAATGGCGGCTTTTTTCTTTATAGGCCTATTGCTCATGGGTTGCGTGGTCTTCTTTGAATTCTTTTCTTTAGAATTTCGCTATTGGATTATTGGAGTACGCTTGATGGGAATTGGCGCTCTAATATTTTCATCATTCTTCTTTTTGTTTGTACATGAACAAATAAAAAGTACCAAGGAATCATAATAGACCGAAATTTCAAATCAGATTAGCGCCTTTCAACGGCCCTTTTTCTGCTGAGAATTTTGGATTTGTCTTCACCTAAGAATTTGTAGTTCAACTGCATTTGATAGAATCTTGGTGCATTTAAATCAGCAGGTCTACCCATATATATGGTTTGGGTAATGTTGCTGACTTGAAATTGGATTTTTATGCTTTCATTGATTCTGTAACCAGCCCTAATATCTGATATCCATCCTTCGTTTTTGCCGTTTCTGTAAGCATTTTCTACTCCTTGAATAAAGATCAAAAATGCTAGGTCCATATTTTCAAATGAACTTTGAAAACGCTGGCTATATCCAACTTCGAAAGCCCCCAAATTCATCTGAATATCTCCCCTGAAAACATGTCGATTTCTATATTTTAATATAGAAATGTCATTAGCTGCCGTATTTTTAAACGTAATAGATTGTCCACTAGCATTTTTGGTGATTTCAGCATTGATATTATCTACCGTTGGATTTGAATATGTATATCCCAACAACCATTGAATTTTTAGATTTTGTTTAACGCCATCTTTGTTTTTTAAGGATGTATTTTTTTCAAAAGCTCCAGCATTTTCAAGTTCAAAACCTTGAATTGTAGTTGCTCCAACATTCACACTCTTAAATCCTAATAAAATAGGATTCCATTGTCCAAATGTATATTCCATCATGTTTTGGTATTTGTTTTGAAAAATTGAAAGATCAAAATAGGTGCTTAAAATGTACTTGTCTTTTTTGTTGTGAATTAATCCCTGTTTGAAACCCAATTCAATGTTGTTTCCGGTTTCCGGCTTTAAATTTTCGTTTGGAAGCACGAAAATAGAACCAGTAGAAGTTGTGGTAAATAATTCTGCCATTGATGGGTATCTAAAACCCTCACCATAAGAAAATCTCACAACACTAGAACGGCCCAATTGCTTGTTCAAACCTGCTCTAAAAACGGGTTTGGACTCTACTTTGCCATCCAAGTTAAAATGTTCATATCGGGCACCAACTTGGGCAATCCATCCATTGTTTTTGTATTGTAATTGAGAGTATGCTGAACGGTTTTCTAATTTATGATCGCCATTGTACATGGGTGCTGTAGCCGTTGTACCAATTCGAACCAAGCCCATTGCCAATTCAAAATTCCTGAATGAACGTTTTGTTTTAAATTCAGAATAAATGAGTACGCTTTGGTTGTCTTGTAAGTTGGTTGAGTCACCATTGTTAATTTTATTGCTAATGGAAAAATAACGGTTCATGAGTTTATGCTTCCATTTTTTGCCATTCCATTCGATAATGGGATCAATGTGGGTTCTTCTGCCAGTATTGATTGAAAAAGAACTATCGAGGGTGGTATATCCAAGTTTTTCGTTTTGCCAAATGAGAAAAGAACCAGTTTCACCTCTTTGTGTCCCTCCATTTAACCATAATTTAAGAGGAGCGAGTTTTGATTTTTCAGAAAATTCAAATCCATATTTCCAACCAATTCGCACACGATAATCGTGTTCGTTGAGTCTAAACCCATCATCATTGAGTTGATTCCATGTGAATGCCAAGGAGTGATTGTCAATTTTTTCAGTATAACATCCGTTAACACCGTAATTAGCATGAGACTTATTGTCGAACTTGTAATTGTTAGGTATATCATAAAACCCAGCAATGATATTTACATTCACATACTGTTGAGGTTTAATGGGTATAGATCTTAGGTTTACAACACCGTTTAAAGCAGATGAACCATACAAAGCTGAGCCAGCGTTTTTTATGATTTCGATTCCAGAAACTCCTTCTACGGGTAAAAAATTAAATGGTACGGAGCCAACATCTCCAGCAAGCATGGGCATTTCGTCTAAAGTAACCATGACCCTGCTACCGGCTCCATAGCTCCATCCACTTCCGCTTCGGATGTTAATTTGACCGTCATTTACCACAACACCAGGTGACTGATTGAATAATTTTCCTGCGTCAAGAGGAATTTTATTTTCAATTAAATAGGGTTTAAGAATAGAAATGCCAACAACACTTTCTTTTAATTTGGATGCGTCTTTGTTAGCACTGATGACCACTTCATTGAGCCAATCATAATTTTCTAGGCTATTTTTTGAGTTTTCAATTTGTGCAAATAGATTGGTTGAAACAAAAAGTAAGGATAAACAAATAAAAGAATTGAAGTTCTTAAAAATTTCCATGTAAATTCGTGAACAATTTAATACCACAGTACAATGATAAGAAAGTTTTTGAGTATTCTCGCTATTGGAACGTTGAGTTGTTCATACAATCAAGCAAAAGCACAAATTTGTACTCCAGATGCAAATTTGAAAGAACCTGGATTTTTACCGGCTGTATTGCCAGATGCAAAAAAGGATGTTGCATATTCTGAGGCAATTACCGTTTTAGCATTCAAAGATACTTCCGTTAAACAAGGAAGTCTGGTGGTAAAGGTATACATCGACTCAATGAAGATTACAAATATTATGGGTTTACCCAATGGAATGTCTTACACTTGTTTGAGTCCAACCTGCGCATTCACTCCAACTGCTTTGAGTTGTGTGAAATTATCTGGTACGCCAACCCAAGAAGGGGTTTTTCCGTTGAGAATTGCAATTTTGGCTTATGCCAAAGTTTCAGGAGTTCTACCTACCACTCAGAAGGATACCATTGAATCATTTTTCATCAATGTTTCTGGAACTGGAACTGTTGAACAATTGGATGCAAGGAAAATCTTGGTGAAACCAAATCCTGCAACCAGTCAAGTTTTTATTGGCTCCGTTGTAGAACCAACAATTTTCAATGCTTTAGGTCAAAAACAAACTTTACAAATTCGCAAAGAATCTGTAGGTTTTAGCTTAAATGTAGATGCCTTAACACCGGGTATTTACACAGTGAAATGTGGTTCAAATTCAGCAAAATTGGTTGTTGAATAATGGAAAATACTGAAGAATTATTCATCGAAATTCCCAAGAAAAGGGCAGAGATACCCGCTCTTATTGTGATGGGATTTGTTGTTTTTGCCGGTTGGGCATTGCATTATGGAATTTTTAATGTTGTAGGTGGACTTTTATGGTTACTAGTTGCCCTGCCTGTTTATTTTTGGATTTACAAAAAAAGAAGCGGTCAGTATTTTGTAAGAGTGAACAAAGATGGAATTGGTTTTAGACAACACTTTTTTTCCAACTATGTTTATGTGCCTTGGAATTATTTACAACGAATTGATTATTTGGTGTTTGAAATAAATTTTATGGTCAAAGAATCTGCACAAGTGGTTTGCTTTCCTACCAGTGGATTGGATGATGATCAAGTAGATAATTTGAAATTGTTTATTTCTAAAATGGTTGAAATTCAACCAATTAAAGAGTAATTTATGTCTTTTAAACCCAATTTTGATTTTATAGAAGAACTTCGTTGGAGAGGTTTATTGCATGATGCCATTCCCGGAACAGAGGAACTTTTGAACAAAGAACAAGTTACGGCTTACATTGGATTTGATCCAACAGCTGATTCATTGCACATAGGAAACATGGTGCCAATTATGATGTTAACGTTGTTTCAAAAAGCCGGACACACACCAATAGCTTTGGTTGGTGGTGCAACCGGTATGGTAGGAGATCCTAGCGGTAAAAGTGCTGAAAGAAAATTGTTGGATTTGGAAACCCTCAATGCCAATTTGGAAGGACAAAAAAAGCAGTTGATGAAGTTTTTAGACTTTAACAGCGAGACTAAAAATGCTGCAAAATTGGTGAACAATTATGATTGGTTTAAAAATTGGGGATTCTTGGAATTTATTCGTGATGTAGGTAAACATATTACTGTGAGCTACATGATGGGTAAAGATAGTGTGAAAAATAGATTAGAAGCTGGTGGTCTTTCATTTACCGAGTTCAGTTATCAAATGGTTCAGGGGTATGATTTTGTACACCTTTACAAAAATGAAAATTGCAAACTTCAGATGGGTGGAAGTGATCAGTGGGGAAATATCACTACAGGTACTGAATTAATTCGCCGAATGACAGGTGGTGAAGCTTTTGCAATCACGGCACCCTTGGTAACCAAAAGCGATGGAACCAAATTTGGTAAAAGTGAAGGTGGAAACGTTTGGTTAGATCCCTCAAAAACAAGCCCATTTAAATTTTATCAATTTTGGTTGAACGTAGCCGATGAAGATGCTATAAAATTTATCAAAATTTATTCACTAAGGTCCAGGAATGAAATTGAAGAACTTATTCAATCACATTCTGGAAATGAATATTTGAGAAATTTGCAAAAGGCGTTAGCCGAGGAATTAACCATCAGGGTGCATTCTGAGGATGATTTGATCATGGCCAAAAAAGCCACTGAAATCTTCTTTGGAAATGGCAGTAAAGAAGACCTAATGTCATTGGATAAATCCACTTTAACCGCTTCTTTAGACGGAATGGAGAAATTTACAGTTTCTAAACAAGATTTAGAAAATGGTATTTCAGTGCTTGATTTTTTAACAGTGAACACACAAGTCTTTCCTTCAAAAGGTGAAGCCCGTAAAATGTTGCAAGCCAATGGTTTTTCAATCAATAAAGAAAAATTTACTGATGTAAATGCAACAATTTCATGTGGTCATTTGCTTCATGAAAAATTCATTGTAGCCCAAAAGGGTAAGAAACAATATTATGTAATTGAGGCTGTTTAATTGGTGAACGGCCATCATTTTGATTGATTTATTGTCTATCTTCGCTTTATGAAAGGTATTATCCTTGCAGGTGGTTCAGGAACCAGATTGCATCCTCTTACGTTGGCTATTAGTAAACAGCTTATGCCTGTTTATGATAAACCAATGATTTATTACCCTCTTTCTATCTTAATGATGTCGGGAATTAATGAAATTTTGATCATTTCTACACCACATGATTTGCCTCATTTTCAAAAGCTTTTGGGGGATGGATCTCAAATTGGTTGCCGATTTGAATATTGTGTGCAACCATCTCCAGATGGACTAGCACAAGCCTTTGTTTTAGGGGCAGACTTTATTGGAAATGATTCGGTTGCATTGATTCTTGGTGATAACATTTTCTTTGGATCCAATCTTCAAGAAACATTGAATAGTTCGGTTAACCCAGATGGTGGTATTGTATTTGCTTATCATGTTTCAGATCCTGAAAGATACGGTGTAGTTGAATTTAACGACCAATTTCAAGCCGTTAGCATCGAAGAAAAACCAACTGTTCCAAAATCAAACTATGCGGTTCCAGGGTTGTATTTTTACGACAATCAAGTGGTTGAAATTGCAAAGAATTTGAAACCTTCTGCACGTGGAGAGTTGGAAATTACTGATGTGAACAAGATATATCTTGAAAAGAATCAGTTACAAGTGAGAATCATGAGCCGTGGCACGGCTTGGTTGGATACGGGTACCTTCAATTCATTGATGCAAGCAGGTCAATACGTGCAAGTGATTGAAGAACGACAAGGACTAAAGATTGGTTGTATTGAGGAAATTGCTTGGCGTCAGGGTTTTATTTCGGCTGAAAAACTTATAGAGATTGCTCAACCACTTAAAAAGAGTGGTTATGGCGTTTACCTTGAGAGAATTGTTGAAAGAAAGTACTAAAACGTACTTTGATATACCTGCACCCAATCAACTTGAAAATCCTGTGGCATTTCAGCATTCTTCAGTGAATTTAAATGCTCGTGGTCTAGTGCGTTGTTAATAATTAAATACATGGGCTCCTTGTAAAATTGTTGCATCCATTTATTTAATTTTATAGTCTTGATTTTCACGCCATCTGTATAAAAAGTGATTTTCTTGGGCTCCCACAAGCAGGCGTAAATATGAAATTCTGTGTCTGTATTCTTTGGAAGTTGCATTTTTTTGACAATCATCTTTTTGGTGCGATTTTCAACTTTTCCCGCATGAATCGTCATTGTTTGCTTATGTATATTTTTGCCATTTTTCTTGCCGTACATTTCAAAAATATCGATTTCCGGTGGCCAATTGTTTTTCCCAGTGAGCCAAAATGCTGGCCAAGTAGCAGGTCCTTGTGGATTTTTACTTCGAATCGCAAAATATCCATACTGAAAACACTTCTGATTCAACGAGTTGATTAAACCGGTTCCATAAGGAATAGAAATTGAATCATTTGCATTTTTATAAAATGTTATAGGAGCATATTCATTGAGCAAATGCAACAACCCATCTTTTACATAAATTTGTTCCTTACCGTAGTATTGATGCAAAAAATCAGGATGATAACTGCCCCAAGGTTGTCCTTTAGACCATTTTTCTGAGTCAAAATTGTTAAATGAATCATAAAAGGTTCTTTGATAATTGGCACAACACTTTGGCAATGTTAATGTTTCACTATTTTTCTTACGAAAACTATAGTTAATGCGAGAAAATCCATTCCTAATATCAAAATTGTCTTTAAAGAACAATCCTATTTTTGCCCTCCTAAATCCAGATGTTGTGGTATCTGTATTTTGTGAAAATCCTAAATTCGAAAATAGAAAAATAGTGAAGCAAATTATTAACCGATTGGTGTTGGTTTTCATGATTGCAAATTACTCATTATTTATTTTGCCAGTTATTAAATTTTGATGCTATTCATTCAAAAATTTATCATATTTAAGTAAAAAAAAGTGATAAAATGTGATATTTTGTTAACTTTGGGCAACTTGTAGATTTATTTCTATGTAAAATAACATTTAGTGATGAAAAAAATCTTATACAAATATCGATTTATCATTGTCATAGTTTTTATTGCTATAGTTTTTATAACCAATTTTAATTTTGATGGCTCAAAAACTGTTAAATCAGACAAGTATTATTCGTACGATAGTGCTCTAATGTTTTTAAAACTTGGGAAAGGAGAATATGAAGTCCCTGTTGGCCAAACCTTGATTTACAAAGATATCAAACAAGATACCTCTGGTGAATTTGAGAAATTGTCTGAATTGTATTTCAAAAAAGCCATAGCCGATAAAAATGATTACGCGCTTGCTTATTATCATATGATAATAAGCAGAAATGCCATTGATACAATTGGGTTTGATAGTTTTAAAAGAGGTCAAAAATTTGCAATGAAACAAGCCCATATTCATAGAGATACCAATTTGTTATTGTCAGCAATTTCTAATTTATCTGCAATTTTTTTGTGGAAGGGAGAGCATGATAGTGGGTTGACTTACACCAAATTGGGGTACGACATTTCCATGAATGCTAATATCAACCGTTTTATTTTCTTCTTTTCAATCAATATGGGATATGTGATGAATGGTGATCAACTTTATGGAGCCGCTCAAATGTATTTTGAACAAGCATTGAAAGTTTCAAAGAAATTATACCCACGAAACAATGTGTTACTCAATAATATGTTGAGCATCATGATCACTGAACAGAATTTTCAGGAAGCTGAAAGATTTTGGAAAGAGCATTTTACAAATTATAATATAGATGTTAGCACTTATGAAGGTCAACTTATTGTAATCAATAGGGCCTTGTTGTATCAAAATCAAAATCAATTTGTGGAAGCAAGAAAATGGATCAACAAATTAAGAGATCTTAAGAGCTATGATGAATTGAAGTTGAACGTAATTCGATTGAAATTGCGTCAATTGGAGTTCGAAAAAGGCAATTTTTCTACTTTATTAAATGAAAATCGTGCGTTTATTTTTGACGCATACCCATATTCATTCATGGATTTGGAAGACTTTTTGGTGAAGGAACTCAAAAAGAATCCTGGTTTTATTACCGTGAGAGATTTTGAACTACTGGAAAAAACTAAAACTCCACCAGGAAGTACCGAGAAAATGGCTTTGTCTTCTTTGGGTCGCATTAAAGCCCTTTGTTATGAAAATAGTGGAGATTTACGCCAGGCTGTTTTTTGGAACAAACAAGCCATGAAGGAAAGATGGGAGTTTGATGAAATTGAAAATAAACAAAGACATACTGATTTATCTGAAAAACTAAGACTTAGTAAATTATTTGAACAAATTGAAAAGCAGAGAGTCAATATTTTAGAGAGAGATCAAGAAAAGAAAATTTATCAAGCATTTACGGTTTTACTGATATTGATTTCTGTATTGATTTTGTATTTGGTTTATAAACAACGTAAAAGTAATAACCTCAGGGAACAACTATTGACACAGGAATTAGAAAATGAGAAAATTCTAGCAGAGAATTTGGTACGTGAAAATGATCTTAACAACAGAATCGTGACATTATCTAAACTCATTATTTCAAAAGTAGATGTGATTAATAAACTATTATCTGGAATCAACGAAAGCAATTTTAATGTTGGTATTAAAGAAGTTAGAACAGAGTTTTTAAGCATTCAAAATGCAGTTTCCGATGCTCAGCCACAATTAGCCGATAAGCTTCTTGAAGATTATACCACCATTCAGAATGATTTTCCAGATATTATTAATTTGAGTATCACGGAAAAAAGAATTTTTGTTCTGAGTATCAATGGTTATCAAACCAAGGAAATTGCCGGTTTATTAGGCTTGACTAGTCAATATGTGAACAACGCAAGAACCAGCATTCGTAAAAAATTGCAAATTGAAGAAAATTGGAAAGAGGTACTTCTGAATAAGAAAAATCCAAATTTGAAATCTTCCAGTTAAGTTGTTGTAACTTTGTGCTGTGACTGAATCGCAATTTAACTCAGGATTCGTGAGCATCATTGGTATGCCCAACGCTGGAAAAAGTACTTTGTACAACCATTTATTGGGAGAAGCCCTTGCAATCGTAAATCCTAAAGCCCAAACCACCAGACACCGTATCATCGGAGTTAAAAATGGTGAGAATTATCAAATAGTTTATAGTGATACTCCTGGTGTTTTGAAAAAAACCAGCTACCAAATGCACGAAAAAATGATGCATTTTGTGAATGAAAGTGTGAGAGATAGTGATGTTTTGGTGTTGTTAATTGACATTCATGGCAAAGATTTTTCTGATGATATCAAAGAAAAATTCCATCAAGCAAAAGCAAAAAAAATCATTTGTATCAATAAAATTGACACTAGCAATCAGGAAGAATTAGAGTCTGCTCTGATTCAGTTAAAGGAAGAATTTGTTGCCGATGTGTATTTGCCAATTTCTGCGCTTAATGGCTTTGAAACCGATACTTTGGAAAAGTACATTGTTTCATTTTTGCCTCAACATCCTCCCTATTTCCCACCAGATCAATTAACAGATCGTTCCGAAAGATTCTTTGTGAATGAAATTATTCGAAACAATATCCTTAGAATTTATAGTGAGGAGATTCCTTATGCTTGCGAAGTTTCTACGCTTGCTTTCAAGGAAACCGATAAGATTATTCGAATGAGTTGCGAAATTATTGTTGAACGTGAATCTCAAAAGCCCATCATTATTGGTCAAGGTGGTCAAACCATTAAACGTTTGGGTATTAATTCTCGAAAAGACCTTGAAGTCTTTTTTGGAAAACAAGTTTATATTGAATTGTTTGTAAAAGTTCGTGAAGATTGGAGAAATAACAAGAACATGCTGAAGCAATTTGGATATGATTTTGAATAAAATTCATTTACGGAATTTCTTATTTTTTATTCTTTTTTGGGGAGGACATTTTTTCTGTAAACCCTTATTTTCATTACAGAGTCAATGTCCCTCAGAAATAAAAAACCCCGTTTTATATAAAAGCCCACATTTCAAAGACACCTCTTATTTTGTGATGTTCCGAAACCGAGGGGTACAGGTGAAACTCATTTTGCCTGAAAAGCAAATGAAGGGCATGGTGTTGCTTTTACCTGGGTGGAATTTGCCCGATGTGGATTGGTCTGCAAAGACAAACGTTTGTAGCAAAGCCTTGTCATTGAATTACGGATTGATGTTCGTGGAGATGGGGAAAAGCGTTTATATGGACAGTTTTTACCCATCAATGCGCAAAGATTACAAGTTTTATCCTACCAGAACCTGGTTGTGGGATACCGTGATTCAACCAGTTCAACAATATGGTTGGTTTGTTCCCGGTAGCAATTCATTTGTCTTGGGATTGTCTACAGGCGCCAGAGGTGCCTTGCTTTTAGGAATTGAACATGGTGATTGTTTTAAGGCCGTTGCGGGCCTCAGTGGCGATTATAATCCTTTGTTGGACAAAACAGACGGGTTAATGGTGAATACTTTGGGCGCGTATTCTAAAAATGCATTTCGTTGGAGCGGTACCAATAACATTTTTTTGCGAAGCAATGAGTTAAATTGTCATACCTTTTTGGCCCATGGAGAGAACGATCAAATAGTGCCATTTGCCCAAACCAATGAGTTTTGGAAGAAACTTCAAAATGGAAAATTTGAAAAAACTTTGCTTTCTTACAAGCAATCTATTTTATACAAAGCTGCTTTTGGTAAACCTAAGAATAGAAAAAAACTATGGTTTTTGTCTGTTAAACATGCCAATCATGATTACCAATTTTGGGATTATGCAGGTCAAAAAGCCATTGATTTTTTTGATGCCGTATTGTTGAAATAAACAATTGATTCAATCGTAAAATCTACAGAAAAATTACGACGAAAATGATTTGAATGATGAAAATCATCAGTCCAAATGTTAGTCCCTTTTTACCCGATTGTATCAATTTTTTAAAGCTTACTTTAAGTCCTATGGCCGCCATTGCAATTGTTAATATGGCTTTTCCTATAAATTCAGAACCGTCAACAATGTTTTTAGGAATTTGAAAGAAGGTTCCTATGAGCGTAATGGCAATAAAAGCAATTAAATACCAAGGAAGTTTGAAATGATCTTTCCAAGAAACGGCTGATTTTCTGTTGATGATGAAATTCATGAAAATGAGTCCAGGGGTAAGTAACGCAACTCGCACCAACTTCACTGTGATGGCCGTGTCGCCAATTTCTTTGCCCATGGCAAATCCTGCACCGGCCACATTTCCAACTGAGTGCAGGGTTCCACCGATTATCATGCCAAGTTTTTGAACATCTAAAACATTGAATTTTTGCAAGACGATGGGCAAAAAAATCATGCCTAAAGTGCCAAATAAATTCACAACTGCCATTGCAATAGCCACGTCTTCTTTTTCTTTTTTGAGAGACGGAGAAAGCGCAGCAATGGCAGATGATCCGCAAATTGCTGTTCCAAAACCGACAAGTATGCCGGTAGAACCCGGACAATTGAATCGCTTTGATAAGAAATAGGTAAGTGTGAGAATTACAAGTATCATGGAGGCGATGATGAGAAAATAGTAGGACCCAATTTTTGCAAAATGCGCGTAATTGATGCCCAAAGCCAAGAAAACGATGGATAATTCGAGAAGTTTAGAACTAGTGTATGAGATGCCAGGCTCGAGTGATTTTGGAATTGTAAACAGATTTCCAAAAGTAATTCCAATGATGAGCGCAATTAGAATACTGTTAAATGCAGATGGTGTGAAGGTTCCAATAAATATGGCAGCCAAGCCAATGATGAAACTGAATCCAATGCCTTTTAAATTTGTTTGAAACTGATTTTCCATATATACAGGTTGCAAGTTTACTGTATAAAATTAGAAATGTGAGTGAGTTTGGTTACATAAACCGGATTAAATGAACTTCAAAAGCCTAACTTTATATTGTTTTTTATTGGCTGTGATTCTTCATTTTTCAAACTTAGCCAGCCTAGAAGCCGTGAATGTTTGATTTTCCAAAGACCATTTTCTTTTAAAATTTGAACGGTTTCTCTAGATTCAGTCAATGGCCCGGGGTTTTGCTGTATAAATTCGATTTCTTCATCCAAAACCTTTGATACTATTGCCACATGACCGTATTTGTTGAATATATGCCCGTCAAAAATGAGAATATCATTGATTTTAGGTTTAAAATGACTAGGATTACAGAATTGATAGAGTTTCCTTTCAGTATTCATCTTTCCATCTGAAATTGAATGGTCAAAATAGTCTTTTGCATTTCCATAAGTATTGGGCATTTTGTGGTTTAGGTACTGATAATAATAACGTTTTACAAATTCAACACATTGATATTTTAAGCCAATGTTATAACCGTCACCGCTAATATTTCTACCCTGAGTATGGCTAACAGAGCCGTTATAATACACATAAACAGCGTTAAGGCTATCTATTTTTTGACCAACAACATAACTTGAATTTGGGGCAATAAAATTTCTAAATGCAAAAAGAATCATCAAAGTACCTATCACGATTATGCCAAAGATTATGGATGATGTTGACCTTGTTTTCATCTTATTTGTTTTAGGGAGGAAATTCAAAGTTAATGAATTATTGGAATTTTTGAATTTCCGTACATACCGGTTAAGAGACGCACATTTCGGAAAGGGTATAATAACAAAAAACCCGAATCTTTCGACTCGGGTTTTCTTAGTAGCGGGAACAGGACTCGAACCTGTGTCCGTCAGCTGACGGATATGAGCCTGAGGAGCTGAATTTGTTGTCTGATAAAATCTCTTCCCCTACTTGTTTTAAGTTGTTTTTCTCGGGAAATTGC
>JACCDW010786155.1_pt1 | contig 132337 bp, 129 predicted proteins | sample 7449781 | NCBI WGS metagenome assembly JACCDW01 (sample SAMN15323449, study PRJNA562643) | freshwater metagenome | isolation source: river surface water | place: USA:Blue River Watershed | collected 2017-08-18 | reverse complement strand
CCCAGCGTCGCCTTCGGCCAATATCGCCACAATTTGGCTTTCCGTGAACTTCGACTTCCTCATCCTCATCTCCTAAAAGGACGGAAGCCTCTATTTTCATCTTGTTGCCGGTTTCGGTAAGTCTACGTGCTTGCTGAGTGTGTGTATGTCAGCCCCACCATTCAACAAAGCCAGCGTGGCGTAGTTGTGCCGTAGGCTGTAGAGCGTTCGCGTTTGTCCAGCACTATCCAGCAGCAGCCCAATATCCCGCATCAACTTGCGGAAGGTGCCCACCAAACTATGCGTCTGGTGTCCACCACTAAAACGGAACAGTAGGTGCGGCACTCGTTTCGTCAGCACATCCTCAAACGGCACATCCGTTCGACGGCTGTAGCAACCAGCCTGCTCCAAGCACTGGTGAAGTTGTTGAGGGAGCTGGTTTTGGGCTTGCGTGTCATCTGCCTATTACGCCACATCTCAAACTCACGCACTGTTTCTGGGGTTTTTTCTATGGCCGCATCAAGCAGTTTTCTTTTCGTCAGCAAATGCTTGTTCTTATGGTGAGGGTTTTTTTCAGTCATTACTGTGCTGTGCTCATATTTTTCTTGCAGCAAATTAACTATTTATTGTTTCAATCCGTTGCTATTAAATTTTGTTACAAAAAAATCTCGAGTTCCTGTTTTTGTATTGCCATCAAGTCCCCCAGTCGTCCAACCAGCAACAAAAATATTACCATTGGAATCCGTTGCATCACCAAATGCCATTGTTTCATCATTAGCTACGCCCATCTGTTTAGTGTATTGTTTAACACCGCTATTACTGTACTTGACAACAAAAAAATCTCGATTTCCGATTAATGTATTTCCATCTAATCCGCCATAAGTATAACCAGCAACGAAGACATTTCCACTTGCGTCTGTTGCAATACCATATGCAGCCGTAAAATCACCAACAACGCCCATCTGTTTGGTGTATTGCTTGACTCCGTTACTGTTGTATTTCGTGACAAAGAAATCGGTCGTTCCTGTCAAAGTATTTCCATCAAGTCCTCCAGCCGTCCATCCAGCAATAAAAACATTACCGTTTGCGTCTGTGGCAACGGAAAATGCTGAAGTGGCTGCTCCAGATACGCCCATCTGTTTGGTGTATTGCTTGACTCCATTGCTGTTATATTTCGTGACAAACAAATCAGTCGTTCCAGTCAAAGCATTCCCATCAAGTCCTCCAGCCGTCCATCCAGCAACAAAAATATTTCCATTAGCATCAGTAGCAACTGACATTGATTGAGTGTCTGCGCCTGCAACTCCCATCTGTTTGGTGTATTGTTTGACTCCACTACTGTTGTATTTCGTGAAAAATAAATCTGTCGTTCCTGACAGAGTATTTCCATCAAGTCCACCCGTAGTTGCGCCAGCAACAATAACATTATCACTTGCATCTGTAGCTACTGCGTTTCCGAATGTGTTAACTCCAGCAACTCCCATCTGTTTGGTGTATAGCTTGTCGCCACTGCTACTGTATTTACTAATGAAGAAGTCTGCCGTTCCGGTTTGGGTATTTCCATCAAGACCTCCTGTCGTATCACCAGCTATATATACATTTCCACTAGAGTCTATTGCTAAATGTACATTATCAACCCCTGCACCATTCGCACCCATTTGTTTTGTATATTGCTTTAATCCACTGCTATTGAATTTTATAAAAAAATAATCTTGATATCCAGATAACATATTACTATCAAGTCCGCCGCTTGTTTTACCTGCAACAAAAACATTTCCATTTGCGTCAATCTGAACTGATGAAGCAAATGTGTTGGCACCAGCTACACCCATCTGCTTAGTTCCTATCCAAGTATTGCTGATATTTTCAGAAGGATTTCCACCACCACAACCAGCAAGCATTACCACTACGAAAACCAGGAGTGAATTTTTCAGATCCATTTTATTCCTTTAAAGGAGTGATTTATTATTTTGACGCCATCATAGTTGAATCAATTCAATAATCAAGTCCCATTATTTAGCCAACCTATTCGCCGCCATCGTCGCCGTCAATTTCGAATAGTGCCGTTCAATCATTGCCGCAGAGTTGCCCATCTGCTTGCTGAGAGTGTGTATGTCAGCAGAACCCTCTAACAACGCCAGCGTGGCGTAGGTGTGCCGCAGCGAATACAGAGTTCGTGTTTGTCCCGAACTATCACGCAGCAGCCCGCTGTCCCGCATCAACAATAAGTATGTTCCCACTTAACTTTGTTGCTTTTGTCCGTCGTTGAACCTGAACTATAGGATTGGCGTGAGGTGATCGTGCCTGAGAACTTGACTTTAGGCGGCCTTCATCTCGTCATCCAGCAGGCTATGGGTTGGGATAACCGGCATTTGTACCGCTTTGACTTCAACGGTAAACATTTCGGGCCTGACGATTTGGATGAGGACACAATTACCCTGAGGCATGTGATCAAGACAAACTCGATCAATTAAGTCCATGACTTCAGGGATTGCTGGGAACATACCGTCACGCTCTTAGAGACCGTGCCCAAGATGTCAGATACGTTGATTGTTGCCGGTCAAGGAGAATGCCCGGCAGAGGATTCTGGTGGCGTGTAATTCAAACGAGCAAATTTGAGTGCATGCCTGCCGCAGGAGTCCTAAACAGAAACAGGTGGGAGGGGGTATGGTGAGGGTCAGCCTGAGCAGAAAATGAAGGGGGTGGGGGGGGTAATGGCAGTAAGTCCATGCCGCATGATGGACAACCAAATCGATTCAACCACATCGCTGTTCGGCATGTCTAATGGTATGCCAAAACAAAAAAGCGCCAGTAAGGCGCATGGATAATAGAGTGCTGGCGGAGACGGAGGGATTCGAACCCTCGATGCAGCTCTTCACCGCATACTCCCTTAGCAGGGGAGCACCTTCGGCCTCTCGGTCACGTCTCCAGCACGGACATATTATGCCTTAAGTCGGGGGGAGCGGCATGGCAAAGGCCCCCCAGACCCGCTCAGGCCGGGGCCTGATCGAGGTCGAAGGCCCGGTGCAGGGCCCGCACCGCCAACTCCATGTATTTCTCGTCGATGACGACCGAGGTTTTGATTTCGGAGGTGGAAATCATCTGGATGTTGATGCCCTCTTCGCTCAAAGAGCGGAACATCTTGCTGGCCACGCCCACATGGCTGCGCATGCCGATGCCCACAATCGAGACCTTGCAGATCTTGGCGTCGGCTTCAACACCTGCCGCGCCCAGGGCGGTCAAGACTTTGGATTTGAGCAAGTCGAGGGTGCGCCCATGGTCGTTGCGGTGAACGGTGAAGCTGAAGTCGGTTTTGCCGTCTTTGGAGATGTTCTGGATGATCATGTCCACTTCGATATTGGCTTCGGCCACCGCGCCCAGGATCTGGTAGGCAATGCCCGGTTTGTCGGGGACGCCGATGATAGAGATTTTGGCTTCGTCGCGGTTGAAGGCTATGCCGGAAACGATGGCTTTTTCCATGTGTTCGTCTTCCTCAAAGGTGATCAGGGTGCCAGAGCTGGCTTCTTCGTTCAGGTCGATGTCATAGGGCGTGAAGCTGGACAGCACGCGCAGGGGCACTTTGTATTTGCCGGCGAATTCCACCGAGCGGATTTGCAGCACCTTCGAGCCCAAGGAGGCCATCTCCAGCATTTCTTCAAAGCTGACGGTGCGCAGGCGACGGGCCTCGGGGACCACTCGCGGGTCGGTGGTGTAGACGCCGTCGACATCGGTGTAGATCAGGCATTCGTGGGCTTTCAGCGCCGCCGCCACGGCCACTGCCGAGGTGTCTGAGCCGCCACGCCCCAAGGTGGTGATGTGGCCATTGGGGTCTATGCCCTGAAAGCCGGTGATGATGACCACGCGGCCTGCCTGAAGGTCGGCACGCACACGGGCATCGTCGATCGATTCGATGCGGGCCTTGGTGTAGGCGTCATCGGTCTTGATGGGCACCTGCCATCCGGAGTAGCTGATGGCATCGATGCCTTCGGCCTGCAAGGCGATGGCCAAGAGGGCCGAGGAGGCTTGCTCGCCCGTGGCGGCCAACATGTCCAGCTCCCGGTAATAAGCGGTCTGGGCCTGGGTGGGCGCCAATTCTTTGGCCAGCCCCAAGAGGCGGTTGGTCTCGCCGCTCATGGCGCTGGGGACCACCACCATCTGGTGGCCGGCGCGGGCCCATTTGGCCACGCGTTTGGCGACATTGCGGATGCGCTCGGTCGAGCCCATCGAGGTGCCGCCGTATTTGTGAACGATGAGAGACATAAAGCAGGGTAGATCGGTGATCAAACCTTTGATTGTAGCCAAGCCAGATGCTCCCCCTCGCGCCTGATCTGGCCGCTGCCCACACGCAGCTCGATTTGGTGGCCCCGGGTTTGGCAGGCGCTGAGCTGGCGCAGCAATTCAGCCATTTGGCTGGCCTGGGCCTGGGTGCCCAAGGAGGCCAGCCAATGGCGCAAAACGTTGGCCTGTCGATGCTCGGGCAATTGCCTCAGAGCGGCTATGCGGGGCGGCAGGCCCACTTCGCGGGCATCGAGCTCGGCCAAATCGGCCAGCAGTTGCATGGCTTGGGCGGCGTGTCGGGCAGTGCGCACCAAGGTGGCCCGGCTGCCCGGCAAGGCGGCCTCTAACACCGGCAAGACCTGGTGGCGGATGCGATTGCGGGTGTAGGCGCTGCTGGCATTGCTGGGGTCTTCCACCCAGGGGGTGCCGATGCGACGCAAGGTGTGGCGCAAGGCGTCGCCCGAGACGCCCAGCCAGGGACGGACAAAGTTCACACCATGGCGCTGCAGGCTGTGTGGCATGGCGGCCAGCCCCGACAAACCAGCCCCGCGTGACCAGGCCAGCAAGACGCTTTCGGCCTGATCGTCGGCGTGCTGCGCCAGCCATACGGTGGTCAAGGGTTGTGACCAATGGCGCAGCGCGGCTTGCGCCAGTGCGGGGTAGCGTGCCGCCCTGGCGGCCTCTTCGGGGCTTTGGCCGCGAGCCGCCCGGGCCTGTACCCGAACCACGGCCAGTGGCACGCCCCACTGTCGGCACAGGTGGCGCACATGCCACTCAAAATCAGCGGCTGCGGCTTGCAAGCCGTGGTTGATGTGGATGGCGTGGACCCGGCTGTGACCCAGTTGCAAACTGGCCTGTAACAGAGCGGTTGAGTCGGCCCCGCCGCTGAAGGCGACGGCAAAAGGGCCAGGGGGCACGTCTTGAAAAGACGGCCAGGCTGGCGCGTCAGGCGGCGGCTTTGGTGTCAGAGTAGCGACCATGGCTTTGCAGGCGCTCGTAACGTCGGTCAAGCAGCTCTTTGGTCTTGAGGTCGCTGATTTGACGCCAGGCGTCACTGAGGCCGCGCTTGAGGGCAGTGGCCATCTGTTTCAGGTCACGGTGCGCCCCGCCCACGGGTTCGTTGACGATTTTGTCGATCAGGCCCAAGGCCTTGAGTCGGTGGGCGGTGATGCCCAAGGCCTCGGCGGCATCGGCCGCACGCTCTGAGGTTTTCCACAATATCGAGGCACAGCCCTCTGGGCTGATGACCGAATAGACCGAGTACTGCAGCATCAGCACCTGGTCGGCCACACTGATGGCCAGGGCCCCGCCCGAGCCGCCCTCACCGATGATGGTGGAGATGATGGGCACTTCCAACTGGGCCATTTCGAAAATATTGCGACCGATGGCTTCTGACTGGCTACGCTCTTCGGCGTCGATGCCGGGATAGGCCCCGGGCGTATCGACAAAAGTGAACACCGGCAATTTGAATTTTTCGGCGGTCTTCATCAGGCGCAGGGCTTTGCGATAACCTTCGGGGCGGCTCATGCCGAAATTGCGGGCGGCGCGCTCTTTGGTGTCGCGGCCCTTTTGATGCCCCAGCACCACACAGGGGATGCCGTTGAAACGGGCCAGGCCCCCGACGATGCTGAGGTCATCGGCAAAGTGGCGGTCGCCGTGCATTTCGACGAAGTCGGTGAAGATTTCCGAGATGTAGTCCAGTGTGTAGGGGCGTTCGGGGTGGCGGGCGATCTTGGTGATTTGCCAGGGGGTGAGGTCGCTGTAGATGTCTTTGGTCAGCTGCAGGCTTTTTTTCGACAACTGTTCGATTTCCTGGGAAATATCGACCGCCGATTCGCTTTGCACATAACGCAGCTCTTCAATTTTGGTTTCCAGTTCGGCAATCGGTTGCTCAAAGTCGAGGAAAGTCTTTTTCGCCATTTTCAGCCTCCAAATTCAGTACACGACGGGCAAAGGATCGAGCGAGCGCCAAATATACCAAGTGGCCACGCTGCAATAGGGGGACCAGGCCGAGGCCACTTCGCGTGCATCGCTGCGGCTGACCACCTCGCCCGAAAAATAATTTCTGCTGATGCCATTGATCAGCCCCACATCGTCCAGCGGCAAGACATTGGGCCGCATGAGATGGAAGATGAGGAACATTTCGGCGGTCCAGCGGCCTATCCCACGCACCGCAACCAGCTCATCGATGATGTCGTCATCGCTCATGCCCGGCCATTGCTTGTGGCGCAAGCGGCCATCCTGAAAATGCAAGGCCAAGTCCACCAGATATTCCACCTTGCGCGCCGACAGGCCGCTGGCCCGCATCTCGTCGATGTTCATTTTCAGGACGCTGGCCGGGGTGATGCGGCGCGAGAGCGAGGCAAAACGATCCCAGACGCTTTGCGCCGCCTTGACCGAAATCTGCTGACCCACAATGCTGCGCGCCAGGGTGACGAAGGCGTCTCCGCGCGTCACCAGTCTGGCATCGCCAAACTGCGGGATCAGCTTGCGCATGACCCGGTCTTTTTTCATGAGGTGCTGGCAGGCCTCGTCCCAATAGACGGGGAACTCGGTGACGGGGGCGGTGGCGGCAGTCACGCGCGCTCCCAGGTGGTGCCGCCGGGGCCGTCTTTGAGAACCACGCCCAGTCCCAGCAAATCATTTCGAATGCGGTCGGCTTGGGCAAAATTTTTGGCGGCTTTGGCCGCCGCACGTTGGGCGATGAGCGCTTGCACTGCGGCTTCGTCCAGGCCTGCCCCGCCTTGCAAATAAGCCGTGGGGTCTTGCTGCAACAGGCCCAAAACACCACCCAGGGCACGCAACAGCCCGGCCAATTGCGGATCGCGGGTTTTGTTGACTTCGCTGGCCAGATCAAACAGCACGGCCACCGCTTCGGGGGTGCCAAAGTCTTCGTTCATGGCCTGCTGGAATCGCGCCGCATGGGGCTGCGCCCAATCGATATGGGGTTGGCTCGGCGTGACCGATTGAAGTGCAGTGTAGAGCCGCTTGAGGGCGGCGCGGGCGTCGTCCAGATGGACATCGCTGTAATTGAGCGGGCTGCGGTAGTGGCTGCGCACGACAAAGAAACGGACAGTCTCGGCATCGTAGCTTTGCAAGACATCCCGGATGGTGAAGAAATTGCCCAGGCTTTTGGACATTTTTTCGTTGTCCACATTGATGAAGCCGTTGTGCATCCAGTAGCGCGCCAGGGGCTGGCCGCTGGCGCCTTCGCTTTGGGCGATTTCGTTTTCGTGATGGGGAAATTGCAAATCGGCACCGCCGCCGTGTATGTCAAAGGTGGTGCCCAGCAAGTGGCAGCTCATGGCCGAGCACTCGATGTGCCAGCCCGGTCGTCCTGCCCCAAAGGGCGCCGCCCATTTCACTTCTTCGGGCTCATCGGCCTTGGCCGCCTTCCACAAAACAAAATCAAGCGGGTCTTTCTTGCCGGACTCGACCGCCACCCGTTCACCGGCGTTGAGCTCATCGAGCGACTTGCCTGACAGCTTTCCATAGCCGGGAAAGGCGCGAACTGAGTAGTTGACATCGCCATTGGGCGAGCGATATGCCAGGCCGCGATCTTCCAGCGTTTGGATGAGACCGAGCATTTGCGGCACATGGTCAGTGGCGCGCGGCTCATGGGTGGGGCGTTCAATGCCCAGCGCATCGGCGTCCTGGTGCAAGGCCTCGATCATGCGGGTGGTCAGAGCGCGTATGGATTCACCGTTAGAGAGGGCGCGCTGAATGATCTTGTCATCGATGTCGGTGACGTTGCGCACATAGGTCACCTGGTGGCCAGTGGCCTTGAGCCAGCGCTGCACCACATCGAATGCGATCATCGAGCGGGCGTGCCCGAGGTGGCAGAGGTCGTAGACGGTCATGCCGCAGACATACATGCGCACATGCCCCGCTTGCAAAGGCGAAAAAGATTCCAACTCACGCGTCAGCGTGTTGTAGATGCGTAGCGTCATGGAGCAGCGTTTTTCTGGCGGGGGGGTCAAACCAAAGACCCCATCCGTAGGGGCTGGACTACAATGAAGCGTAGTATATCCATGAACCTGCGCACTGCCCTCCGTGACTTCGCTCTCAGGGTTGCCCCCAAGAGACTTTGGCCCTTGTGTCTTTGGGCCATGGGCAGCGCCTGCCTGGCCCAAAGCGTGCGTCACGCTGACATAGAGCGCGAACTGCGCCAAGCCCGCTTTGAGCAGGTCTTTATTCTCTCGCAACGCGCCCTGATTGAACGCCCACGCGATCCGCAAATGCGCTTTTGGCACGCCCTGTCGCTGGACAAATTGGGGCAGACGGCTCAGGCCATGGCCGAATATCAGGCCTTGATACAAGAGCACCCTGAGTTGCCCGAGCCGCACAACAACCTGGGGGTGATTTGGTTGCGTCGCGGCGACATCGATGCCGCACAAGCCTCTTTCGAGCAAGCCCTGCGGATGAACACCGGTTATGCCGAAGCCATGGAAAATCTGGCCGATGTGTTGTTGTTGCAAGCCCGCCGCTGGTACGAGCGCTCAGCCCGGGCCTCTGCCCCGCGTCAAGCCCTGACGCAAAAAATCAACGCCCTTCCCCCCCTGCCCGCCACCAACCCCTGAAAACCCATGAACCTCTCTCGCCTGTGGGCCTTGTTCGGCCTGTTCACCCTGTGCTTGAGCCAGACGCTGGCCCAAGCCCAAACACCCCCTCACTCAGCCGCTCAGGCCACCGCCGATGCGCCGCGTGTGCGTGTTCAAACCAGCCAAGGCGACATCGTGCTGGAACTGAACGCCAAAGCGGCACCGATGACGGTGGCCAATTTCTTGCAATATGTGCGTGACAAGCATTACGACGGCACGATGTTTCACCGGGTGATTGACGGCTTCATGATTCAGGGCGGCGGCTACGATGCCCAATACCGTGAACGCCCCACCCGCGCCCCCATCGCCCATGAAGGGCGTCAGGCGCTGGAGCGCGGCGGGTCCCGAAACACCGTAGGCACCGTGGCGATGGCTAGAACCAATGACCCGCACTCGGCCACCTCGCAGTTTTTCATCAACGTGGCAGACAATGCCTTCCTCGACCCCAGCTTTCAGTCCTTTGGGTACACTGTCTTCGGTCGGGTGGTCGCCGGCATGGATGTGGTCAAGCGCATCCAGTCCACCCCCACCGGGGCAGGCGGCCCCTTCCGCTCCGATGTGCCCCGCACACCGGTCATCATTCAATCTGCAACCCTCCTGACACCATGAGTAACCCCCAAGTTGAATTGCACATCACCGGCTACGGTGTGATCACCCTCGAACTCGACGCCGAGAAGGCCCCCAAATCGAGCGCCAATTTTCTCGATTACGTGGCCAAGGGCCACTATGACGGCACTATTTTTCATCGGGTGATCGACGGCTTCATGATCCAGGGGGGCGGCTTTGACGCCCAAATGCAGCAAAAGCCGACTGCCGAACCCATCGAAAACGAGGCCAATAACGGCCTGCGCAACGACACCTACACCATTGCCATGGCCCGCACTCAGGCCCCGCATTCGGCCACGGCGCAATTTTTCATCAACGTGGCCGACAATGCTTTTCTGAATCACACCGCCCCCTCGATGCAGGGCTGGGGCTATGCCGTGTTTGGCAAGGTGGTCTCGGGCACCGAGATCGTCGACCAGATCCGGGGCGTGAAGACTGGCCGCCAAGGGTTTCATGACGACGTGCCCAAGGAAGCGGTGGTGATCGAAAAAGCCGTCGCCCTCTGAGGACGATGGCTGGCCCCCAGGCAAGCCCCCTCGTGTCGGCCATCGATGGCCGGGATTGGGCTTGCATAGACTGGGTGTCGGACTTGCATCTGCAAGCCGCAGAGCCACACACGGCCCGAGCCTTTATCCATTACCTGGCTCAGACCCCGGCCCAGGCGTTGTTCGTGTTGGGTGACCTGTTTGAGGTCTGGGTGGGTGACGACGTGCTGCAAGACCCTGGCAGCGAGTTGGAGCGGGCCTGCATTCAAGCCATGGCGCAGGCCAGCCAGAGACTGCGTTTGTACTGGTTGCCGGGTAATCGCGATTTCCTCACCCGTTCGGCCTTTGTGCAAGCCAGCGGGGCCAGGGCGCTGGCCGAGTATTGCCAACTGACGCTGCCGCATGAGGTTTGCTTGCTCTGCCATGGCGATGGCTTGTGCCTGCAAGACCATGCTTATATGGCCTTTCGCCGTCAGGTGCGCAGCGAAGCATGGCAAGAGGCGTTTTTAAACCAACCCCTAGCGCAACGCCAAGCCCAGGCCAGACAGATGCGCGAACAAAGCATGGCCGCCCATGCCGACCCGTCGCTGGCCCATGTCGATGTCGATGCCGATGAGGCACGGCGGCTGTTGTTGACGCATGGGGCCACGCGCATGGTGCACGGGCACACCCACCGCCCCGCAGACCATGACTTGGGAGGGGGCTTGAGCCGCACGGTGCTGAGTGATTGGTCTCTGGACAGCCCGCCCGCCCGGGCCGAGGTGTTGCGCTGGCGCCCGGGCCCGAACGGGGGTTGGCAACGCCTGCCGGTGACGGGCTGACGCCCCCCCATCAACTTCAGCGCAAAAACACCTTGAGGGCCGCCTGCAAGCGCCGTGCGCTGTCTTCGGCGTGCGGTTCTGCCAAGACCTGGGCCACATCTTGCGCCCAGGTTTCGCGCGGGGAGGCCTGATGGCGCTGGGTCAACAGGGTCAGTTGCATGCGCCGACGCTCTTCCAGATGACTGGCCGGTGTCGGCACTTCCGCCGCGATTTCCAGGCGCAACAGGGCCAGGCTGCCCTGCCCCTCTTTGGGCGCACTGGACAAAGCCGCCTGCCAGGCCTGTCGCTGTCCGGCCGCGACACGGGCACCCAATTCCTTGGCTCCGGGCAACTTCTCGGGCTGGCGGTCTTTCCAGGCATGGATGAGGTGGCTGAGCACTTCACCATGGGCCTGGGCAGACAGTTTGCGCATGGTCTGTTCGGCCAGATCTTGCGCATGGCGCATGGCGCGGAAAGCGGCATCGCCCAGACGCGGTGCCCGATCCAATCGTTCGCCGCGATCTGAGGCGCCGCCACGGGGGCCACCGCGCTCAGGGCGGTCAAAACCGCCTCGGTCAGGCCGATTCGGGGCCCCTTTGCGCAGGCCTCGGGCCGGGGCAGCCGGTTCGGCTTTTTTCATGCCGGGCCGGTCATCACCACGCACTGCCACGACTTTGCGCGGAGGTGGGGTGGGCCGGGCCGGTGCAATGGGTTCGGTGCTGGCACCGGATTCGGCGTTGGCCTCTGAGTTGGACTCTGTGGTGGCCTCGGCACTGACTTCAGCGCCGGTCTCGGGGCTGGATTCACTGGCAGGTTGACTGGCGTTTTCAGTCTCGGTTTCAGTGGCAGGCTCTGATGAGGCCTCGGGGGTGGCAGCCTTTGAGTCGCTGGCCACTGTCGCATGGGCCGCAGGCGGCGGCGCAACGGGTGTGGATAAGGGCTGGCCACGGCTGGCCTGCTGCAAGGCCGCAGTGGCGGCCCGTATGGCGCTGGCGTCACCGCTTTGGCATGCCGCTTCCAAGGCCTGCGCGGCTTCCAGCACCGCCTTGTCGTGGGCACTGAGTGCGGCAGTCAGCTGCGCACGCTCTTGCGATTTGCGCTGGAACATGGCATCGATCGGCTGGCGAAAGGCGTCCCACATTTTTTGCTCAGTGCGGCGATCGAGGGCCATGGACTGAGACTCGGCCTGCCAGCGCTGCTGCAAGGCCTTGATGGCATCGAGGGGCAAGCCGGGTCGCTGTGACAAGGCGGTGGCCTCGTCGATGAGGGCCTGGCGCCGCTGAATGGCGGCTTTTTGGGCCACATCGAGGGGCGCTTGAGCCGCCTGCATAGCGGCTTTCCACTTGGGCTGCAATTCGGCAAAAAGTTTCTCGCTGACGTGGCCGGCCTCACGCCACCGCTCGGCCCATTGCCCCAGTTGCCGGCCCACCGATCGCCAATCGGGGCCCTGGGCATGTTCCGCCGCCCAGGCCTGCAAGTCGGCAATCAGTTGCAAGCGCTGCTCGCGGTGCAAGTTGGACTCGGTGCGCACCTTGTCGTGCCAAGCCTCGACCACTTTGTAGGCCCGATTGCAGGCTTGGTCAAAACGTTTCCACAGGGCATGGTTGGGCATGCCGCCCTGGTCGGTTTGCTTCCACTGCTCACGCAATTCGCGCAGGGCTTCTTGCATTTTGCGGCCGCCAAAGACGGGTTGCGGCTCAGCGGGCGGCTGGCCGTCGGACGGCGGGGCAGCAGGTTTGAACAGGGCCTCGGCCTTGGCCACCAACTCGGCTCGCAATTGGTCGGCGCGCCAACGCTGCCAGCCTTCGAGTTCGCTGGCCGCCGCCAGCGCGGCCTGCGCCTGATGCTCCAGACGGTCGGGCAATGCGGGGGCGTGCTCACGCAGGGCCTGACGCAGGTCGTTGGCCACGCCCGCGCTGGCTTTGCCATGGCCTTCGGCCAGTTCCTGTTCGAGTTGCTGTAGCAAAGGTTTGATCAGCTCGACGGCCTTGGCCCGCACAGCGGGGTCTACTTTGGGCTTGGCGGGTACCGCCGCAGGCGCAGCTTGGGCTTGGGCTTGGGCTTGGGCCGTCTCTCTGGACTGGCGAATTTCATCGGCCCAGGCCGGTACGGGGGGCAAGGGCGAGGCGGCATCGGCCGCTGCCGACTCGGCCACGGCCAGCGCCGCCACAAAGGCCTCGAACACGGCCTGCACTTGTTGGGCGTTGGCTTGCAAGGCGGGCGGGAACTTGGGGTCTACGCAAGCCCAATCTGGGTCTAGCCCCAATTGGGTGTTCTCTGCCAGCCAGCGATGCACGTCATGCCCGAGTTGCTCTCGATGCGCCGCAGCTTCGTGCCAGGATTTGGTGGACAAGACCTCGGTGCGTTGGCCCAGCAAAACCGCCGACTCGCGCAGCACCTGAGCCCGGTGCTGCAAGTCTTCAATGTGCCGAATGCGGTCATTGAGCGCTTGTTTGATGCCAGCCAGCGGCTCTTTAGACAGGGGTGCCCCGGCTTTGGCGGCATCGCGTTGCCAGGCCAGGGCCTGGGCCAAGGCCATTTTGGGGGACTGGCGCAAGGCTTCGCCCTTTTGCGCCCATTCTTCGACCAGTTCCGACTGATGACGTTCGCGCTTGATTTCGTCGAGGCGCTCGCGCAGGGCTTTGGACGCCCCCTTGTCACGGGTGCTGAGCTCCCGGTAGACCGACAACATCAATTCGTGCCCGGGCTCGGTGGCGAGCCAGGCCCGAAGCCGGGCCGCACGCTCACCTGAAGTGGAGGCAGTAAAGACCCCGCCGGTGGCCGAGTCGAGGGTTTGTAATTCTGGGGAGAGTTGAGTATTCACTCAGGTATTTTAAAGGGTGTTGGGTCCTGCGGCCTGGGTTTCAACCCCTATGTGTGGGCTGTGGTGCGCCACCAGGGTCTGCTAAAGTTCTCCCTATGACCACCATCCATGACATCCGGGAAGGCATCAAGACTTTTGCAGCCGATGTGGCCGAAGGTTTTTTTGTGATCACCCACAACGGACTGGCCTTCATCGGCCTGGTGGTTTTTTGTGTGGCCACTTTGTTTGGCACCCGACCCGATTTGCGCATGAACGCCGAGTTGCGTCTGATCAACTGGCTGCAAGACCGACAGGCCGACTTCATGATGAGCGATGCCGCCGCCGTGGAACGCACCACCGCGGCCAACCCCCAGGAATTGCCCAAACAGCAAGCCAACTTGGCCTATTGGCTGAGCCGCAAATACAAGGTCGGGGTCGAACCCCTGAGTGCCCTGGTGGCAGAGGCCTATGAATCGGGCAATAAGACCCAAATCGACCCGACGCTGATTTTGGCGGTGATGGCCATTGAGTCTGGCTTTAACCCCTTTGCCCAAAGTCCCATGGGTGCCCAGGGGTTGATGCAGGTGATGACCAAGGTGCACACTGAAAAATACGAGGGCTATGGCGGCAAACTGGCGGCTTTTGACCCTTTGTCCAATTTGAAGGTGGGGGTGCAGGTGCTCAAAGACTGCATCGTGCGCGCCGGCTCGGTGGAAGGCGGGCTGAAACTGTATGTGGGCTCTGTGGACAATTCCCCCACCAACTACCTCAGTCGTGTCTTGGCCGAACACCATCGTTTGCAAAAGGTGGCTCAGGGCCAGCGGGTGCCCATCACTGAACCCAGCGCGGGTGCCGTGGCGGCTGCGGGTTTGGAGAACCTGTGGGAGAAGGCCCAACGGCTGGTCACCCCGGCCGAAGATGAGAAATGAGCCCGCTGACCCAAGCCTCGCCAGTGGTCTAAAATGCGCAGTGGTGCGTGACTGGCGATAGACACTGGTTTGAACCGGCGTCGACGTGGGCCGGCCCTTGCGGGCTACAACCACGGTGAAGCGCACCTCACCCTGACGGGTCATGAGCCGATCGCCTGGGCATCTCATTCATTGAAGGACTGCCTCATGTACGACCGCCAACACCTGGTGCAACACACCGACCCTGAACTCTGGGCTGCCATTCAGGCCGAAAACGCCCGACAGGAACACCACATCGAATTGATCGCGAGCGAAAACTATGCTTCGCCTGCCGTGATGGCCGCGCAAGGTTCGCAGCTGACCAATAAATACGCCGAGGGATACCCCGGTAAACGCTATTACGGCGGTTGTGAAAACGTGGATGTGGCCGAACAATTGGCGATGGATCGCGTCAAACAACTGTTTGGTGCCGATGCCGCCAACGTGCAACCCCATTGTGGTGCCTCGGCCAACGAAGCGGTGTTTCTGGCCTTTCTGAAGCCCGGCGACACCATCATGGGCATGAGCCTGGCCGAGGGCGGACACCTGACCCACGGCATGCCGCTGAACATGTCTGGCAAGTGGTTCAATGTCGTGTCTTATGGCCTGAATGCGCAGGAAGAAATCGATTACGACGCCATGGAAAAAAAGGCGCATGAGACACGCCCGAAGATGATCATCGCCGGGGCGTCGGCCTACAGCCTGCGCATCGATTGGGCGCGCTTTGCCAAAGTGGCCAAAGACATCGGTGCGGTGTTTCTGGTTGACATGGCGCACTACGCGGGCCTGGTGGCGGCCGGGGTCTACCCCAATCCGGTGCCCCATGCCGATGTGGTCACTTCGACCACGCACAAGAGCCTGCGCGGCCCGCGCGGCGGCATCATCCTGATGAAGGCCGAGCATGAAAAGGCCATCAACAGCGCCATCTTCCCCGGCCTGCAAGGCGGCCCCCTGATGCACGTGATCGCCGCCAAGGCGGTGGCCTTCAAGGAAGCCCTCACGCCCGAGTTCAAAATTTACCAGCAACAAGTGATCCGCAACGCCCAAATCGTGGCCGAGACCCTGACCCAGCGCGGGCTGCGCATCGTCAGTGGCCGCACCGAGAGCCATGTGATGCTGGTCGATTTGCGGGCCAAGGGCATTACCGGCAAGGAAGCCGAAGCGGTGTTGGGTCAGGCACACATGACCATCAATAAAAACGCCATTCCGAACGACCCCGAAAAACCCATGGTCACCAGTGGCGTGCGCATCGGCACCCCGGCCATGACCACCCGGGGCTTCAAGGACGAGGAGGCTCGGGCCACCGCCCACCTGATCGCCGACGTGCTCGATCACCCGCGCGATCCAGCCCATATTGAAGCCGTGCGTGCCAAGGTCAATGCCTTGACCGCCCGCTTCCCCGTCTACCGCTGATGCGCCAATCGCCCGAGGTGAACGAGTGAAGTGCCCGTTTTGCGCCCACCTGGAAACCCAGGTGATGGAAACCCGATTGGCTGAAGAGGGCGACACCATCCGTCGCCGCCGCCAATGCGTGGCCTGCGAAAAGCGCTTCACCACTTACGAAAAACCGGAGGTCAATTTTCCGGCCATCGTGAAAAAAGACGGGCGACGCATAGAGTACGACCGGGCCAAACTGCGCGCCAGCATGAATCTGGCCTTGCGCAAGCGGCCCGTGAGTACTGAGCAAGTCGATTCGGCGATAGAGCGCATCGAAGAAAAGTTGCTGGGTCAGGCCCTGCGCGAAATCGCCTCTACCCGAATCGGCGAGATGGTGATGCGCGAGTTGCGCAAGCTGGACAAAGTGGCCTATGTGCGATTTGCCAGCGTGTATCGCAGCTTCGAGGACATCGACGAATTCAAAACCCTGGTCGACGAAGTCCGCCGCTAAGTAATGGCCCCGCCATCTTGAAGGGCTGACCTGCTTGACAGGCCACCCCAAAGGTGCAGGCATCACAGTCACCGTTCCATTGAATACCGGCTTCGCTTGTCGCAACATGGCGGCATGGATCATTTGCATCGCCCCAAGCCAGCCGACGGCACCAGCCTGCCTGAAATCTTGTGCCTGCTGGCCTGTCTGGCCATCGGTCTGGCGCAATCGCTGCCCCTGTGGGGCGGTGCTGGCGCAGGCTTGGCCATGGGCCAGGCGCGGGCCGCCTTCGAGACAGATTGGCGGGGCGCGCGCTGGCAGGCCCAAACGCGGGGGCATGCGATGCGCTTGCAAGCCATAGTCCCCTGTGTGCGCCCCAACCTGCCTGGCGGTTGGCATTGTGGCTGGCAGTGGGTGCAAGAAGACACTGGCCAACTGATCCAGGAATCGCGCCTGCCCCCGGGTCTGAGCGTGAGCGTCAAACCCAACAGCCCGTGGCGCATCGATGCATGGGGTGAGCCACTGAGCGGCGGGGCCAGCATTTTGTTCCAATCGACCGTGGGCAGCGCCACCCCCGAATTGCTGTGCATGAATGTGTTGGGTCGCTTGCGCCGGGTGCGGGGACTCGCATGCGAATGAAGGCACATGCCCATGCGCCCAAGCGCACTTTGGCGCACTGCGCGACACGCGCCATGGGCTGGGTCACCCTGGATGCGCTGCTGGCCTTGTCTTTGTGGGCCGCGCTGGGATTGAGCATGATCTGGCAAACCCGTGCACTTCTGGCGCAACAAAGAAACCTCTGGCAACAAAGCCAGGCGCTCGAATGGCTGGGCGATTTGCACGAACGACTGCGGCTGGCGCGCCTGTCGGCCCCGCACCGATTGGCCTGGGGAGAAAAAGCCAGTGGTGGCGACTGCAGCGAACGCGACTGCGACCCGACCGCCTGGCGCGACCATTTACTGGCCGACTGGCAAAACCGCCTCGGGCAAGAATGGCCGCAAGCGCAAGCCTGGCTGGCTCCCTGGGCCAATGATGCCAGGTTACAAGTGTCGGGCTTGCGCTGGCCGGAACGGGGCAGCGCGGCACAAAGCCTGAAGGTAAATGGCGAAACCTGCCCCATCGGCTGGCGCTGCGTGGTGACGCTGGGGTGGCCATGAGCGTGCCGCTATACCTGCTGTGCCAAGGCCCAGGCCGCGACCCGACCCGTGGGCGTGGCCAAACCCCAGTTGATTTGCTGGTGGGGCTTAGCCTGGGCCTGGGTGTGCTGGCCATGAGCATGCAAGCCTGGGGGTTGCATCGGCAATGGCTGGCTGATCGCGACACGCGGCAAGAACTGTTCGAGCGCACGCCCTTTTTGAATCGGCTGTTGCTGCGCCTGAGTCGACAAGCGGGTTCGCGCGCGCTGTGGGCAGAAAGCGGCCAATGGCAGATTGCCCCGGCATATGTGGCCTTGCCCCCGGGCACAGGGCCGACCTGGGTACATGCGCGTGACATCCATGCCGCGCCCGCTGAAGTCCCCAACTGCCAAAACACCCGGGTGTGGGCGCAAGATGCCGCCTCTGCGCCCAGTCATTTGCGTGACCAATTCGCCTGGGTCGATGGGCAACTCAAGTGCAAAGACCTGGCGCAAAGCAATGCCCGCTGGCAGGCTTGGGTGGAGCAGGTGCGTGGATGGCAGGCCATGCTGGCCTGGCAAACCATGAACGCGGGCCAGCCCAGTTGGCGCTGGCGGCCCGTCGGTGACACGCCCACACAAGGCAGCGCCGTGGGCGTTCGCCTGTGCCTGGTCATGGACAGCGTGACCCCGATGGCGCGACGCCCACCGCTGGGCAAAGACTGTGCCGAGCGCCCCTTGACCGACCATGGCCGCGTGTGGCGGGTCTGGACCCGGGCCTGGACCTTGCGGGTGGTCACGCCATGAGGGCCCGTGGCTGGGCCACCGCCGGGGTGATGATGGCCTGTGGCCTCATGTCTTCCAGCACTTTGGCGGTGTGGCTGGAACTGGCGCACGACCAGCGTCAGTGGGCGCAAAGACAGTGGCTGTGGCAGGCACAGGTGGCTGCCGAGGCCGTGCTGCGAGACGCGCAGCAAACATGGCAGGCCTCGGGACAGGGCAGCGGCCCCGGCGGTCCGGCCGCAGACTGTCTGCGGGGCCGCTGCGTCTGGCAGGGCCACGCGGGTTTATCGCGGGCGCATTGGCAGGCCCGGCTTGATCAGGCGGCCTGGGGTGGTTGTGGCGACCCGGCGGCCTGGCCCTCAGCCTGGCCCACCCTGCCCCAAACACGCCTGGCCTGCTGGTCTGAGAGCACCCCGCACCCAGCAGGAACCCTGGTGCGTTTCACGGCCTGGGTGCAAGGAGATCGGGACGGACAATCCACGCTGATGCAGGCCGTCTGGCAAGCCAGCGGTGGCGCAGGCCAGTGGCTGAGTTGGCGCGAGGTGATGCCATGAACCGATACCGCCAGCCCCGTGCCCCTGCCCTGCAGCGCCTGACCCTGGCGCAGGGGTTCACCCTGATCGAATGCATCTGGGCGGTGGCCATTGCCGCACTGCTGGCTTCTCTCTCACTGCCCTTGTCGCAGGGCCAGTGGCAACGGGGTCAGAGGGCACAGGCCCGCGTGGCATTGGCCCAGGCCGGGGCCTGGCTGGAGCGTGAGATGACCCTGGGCGGTGCATGGCCCAGCGCATGGCCCGAGGCAGCGCCTTGGGCCGAGGGGCTGAGCTACCGCCTCAGCTTCAGTGTGGAGGGTCAGGGTTATGTGCTGCGGGCCAGCCCGCAGGGGCGCCAGTCGAGCGACCCCTGCGGGGTTTTATGGCTGACCGATCAGGGCTTGCGCGGCGCCGATGGCCAAGGGTGCTGGTGAAGCAAAACCCCATGCAGCGTATGCCAGATAATGAGGCCATGACCGATGTCGACCTCGATGGGCGCATGATGCGCCGGGCGCTGGACTTGGCCCGCCAGGCCATGTACCTGACTTCGCCCAATCCGCGCGTGGGTTGCGTGCTGACGGACGCGAATGGCCGGGTGATCGGCGAAGGCCACACTCAGGCGGCCGGTCAGGCCCATGCCGAAATCATGGCCCTGCGTGACGCGCAGGCCCGCGGCCATCACACCCAAGGGGCCACGGCCTATGTCACGCTGGAGCCCTGTGCCCATCAGGGGCGCACGGGGCCTTGCTGCGTGGCCCTGTCTCAAGCCGGGGTGGCACGCGTGGTGGTGGCCACCACCGACCCCAACCCCTTGGTCAGCGGACAGGGGCTGGCGCATTTGCGCCAGCACGGGGTCGCCGTCGAATCAGGACTGCTGGGCGATGAGGCGCGTGAACTCAATGTGGGGTTTTTTTCGCGCATGACGCGAGGCAGACCTTGGGTGCGGATGAAAATGGCCGTCTCGCTGGATGGACAAACCGCGCTGGCCAACGGGGTCAGCCAATGGATCACCGGGCCCGAGGCCCGCGCCGATGGCCACGCCTGGCGCGCCCGGGCCTGTGCGGTTCTCACTGGCATGGGCACCGTGAAAGAGGACGACCCACTGCTCGATGTGCGGCTGGTCGAGACCCCGCGCCAGCCAGTGCTGGTGGTGGTTGACTCGCGCTGGGAAACCCCGCTCACGGCACGGCTTTGGCAACCCCGGCGTGCCGTCTGGATTTATGGCGCCCAGGATCAGGCCCTGGCCCAGCAGGCACTGGCGCAAAAAGGGGCCGAGTTGCACCTATTGCCCAATGCCCAGGGCAAGGTGGACTTGGCCGCCATGCTCACGGACTTGGCCCAACGCGGCATCAATGAATTGCATGTCGAGGCTGGCCATGCCCTCAATGGCTCGTTGCTGAACGCCGGTCTGGTCGATGAGTTGCTGATTTATATGGCCCCCAAAATGCTGGGCAGCGGCCGCGGCATGGCTTTGTTGCCCCCTTACACCGATCTGGGGCAGGCGTTGCCATTTGAATGGCTGGAGGCCACCCGGATCGGGGCCGACTTGCGCCTGCGGGCTCGCCAACAGGCCGGGTAGCCGCAGGGCTACAATAAGGGAATGTTCACCGGAATCATCACCGGCGTGGGGCGCATCGTCGCCGTTCACGACCTGGGTCGCTCTTTGGATCACGGCAAACGGCTCACCTTACAGGCGCCGGCCGGGTATCTGGACGATGTGGGGCTGGGCGACAGCATCGCCATCAACGGCGCTTGCATGACCGTCACCCACCTCGATTTGCCACAGCATCAATTCAGCATTGACATCTCCGCCGAATCTCTGGCCCGCACCGGCGGCCTGGATCAAACCGGCCCGGTCAATCTGGAAAAAGCCTTGCGCGCCCACGACCGGCTGGGCGGTCACATCGTGTCGGGCCATGTCGACGGCCTGGGCAGGGTGAGTCACTTTGCCCAAGTCGGTGAGAGCTGGGAGTTGCGCGTCGTTGCACCGCCCGAACTGGCCAAGTACCTGGCCTACAAAGGCTCGGTCACGGTCAACGGCGTCAGCCTGACGGTGAATCGGGTGCAAGACATGGCCGAGGGCTGTGAGATCAGCATTAACCTCATCCCCCACACCGTGACCCATACCGCCCTGTCCGAATTGCGCACGGCGTCGAAAGTGAACCTAGAAATTGACACTGTGGCGCGCTATGTCGAGCGCATGCTTCAGCCCGGTCTGACCCAGAAAGCCCCCACATGAACGCCCGCCAACCTGTGCCCATCTCACCTGTGCAAGACATCGTCGCCGAGATTCAGGCCGGGCGGATGGTGATTTTGGTGGACGAGGAGGACCGCGAGAACGAAGGCGACCTGGTGATGGCCGCCCAGCATGTGACCCCGGAGGCGATCAATTTCATGGCCCGCTTCGGGCGCGGCCTGATTTGCCTCACGCTGACCCGCTCGCGTTGTGAGTATTTGCAACTGCCGCCTATGGCGGCGCGCAACGGCACGGTGTACAGCACGGCCTTCACGGTCTCGATCGAAGCCGCCGAAGGTGTCACGACTGGCATTTCGGCAGCCGACCGTGCCCGCACCATTCAGGTCGCGGTAGACCCCCAATCGAAGCCCACCGATCTGGTTCAGCCCGGTCATGTGTTTCCGCTGCAAGCGGTCGATGGCGGCGTGCTCATGCGCGCCGGCCATACCGAGGCCGGTTGCGACCTGGCCGGCATGGCCGGTTGCACGCCATCCGCCGTGATCTGCGAGATCATGAAGGACGATGGCACCATGGCACGCCTGCCCGACCTGCAGCTGTTTGCCGCCGAGCATGGCCTGAAAATCGGCACCATCGCCGACCTGATTGCCTACCGCAGCCGCACCGAATCGCTGGTGGAAAAAATGGGCAGCAAACCGCTGCAAACCGCCTACGGCCTGTTCACCGCCCACGCTTACCGCGACTTGCCCGGCCAGGGCGTCCATCTGGCCCTGGTCAAGGGCCAACCCAATGACCAGCAGGTGGTGCCGGTGCGGGTGCATGAACCCCTGTCGGTGCTCGACGCCCTGGAAGTGGGCCGACCCATGCATTCCTGGAGCCTGGATGCGGCACTGAGATACATCGGCGCGCAAGACTGTGGCGTGGTGGTGCTGCTGAATGCCGGCGAAAGCGCCGCCCAATTGTGGGCCCAGTTCCTGGGGACAGCACGGGCCTCGCACGGCCCTGAGCGCGGCACCATGGACTTGCGCAGTTATGGCGTGGGCGCACAAATTTTGCGCGATTGCGGGGTACACCGCATGCGGCTGCTGGGCAACCCGCGCCGTTTGCCCAGCATGACCGGCTACGGCCTTGAAATCGAGGGCCACCTGGCTCAGGAGTGACCCCCATGTTTCAACCCACCCATGCACCCACCACCCTGAACGGCAAAGGTTTGCGCATCGGTATCGTGCAGGCCCGCTTCAACGAAGACATCACCCAGGCCCTGCTGAGCGCCTGCACGGCAGAGTTGGCCGCCATGGGGGTGTCTGACGAGGACATCGTGCATGTGACGGTGCCCGGTGCGCTGGAAGTGCCGCTGGCCCTGCAAGCGTTGGCGCAGCAGGAAGAACCGCCGTTTCAGGCGCTGATCGCGCTGGGCTGCATCATTCGTGGTGAAACCTATCATTTTGAGCTGGTCGCCAACGAATCGGGGGCCGGGGTGACGCGCGTGGGCCTGGACTTTCATGTCCCCATCGCCAACGCCATCCTGACCACCGAAAACACCGCCCAGGCGGTGGCCCGGCAACACGACAAGGGGCGCGACGCGGCCCGCGTGGCGGTTGAGATGGCTCGGCTGCTGGAGTCGCAGGCATGACCGAAGCCGTCACCCGTCGAGAAGGCCGTAAACCGGTGCGCAACGCCCGCAGCCGCTCGCGCGAGTTTGCCCTGCAAGGCCTGTATCAGGTGCTGGTGGGCCAACAAGCCATCGCCCAGATCGACGCCTTCACCCAGGGGCTGACGGGTTTTCATAAAGCCGATTCGGTCCACTACGACGCCCTCTTGCGCGGCTGCGCCGAGCAATCTGCCGAGCTCGATGCGCTGATCGTGCCGCAACTCGACCGCCCTCTGGCCGAAATCTCGCCCATCGAGCGGGCCATCATGTGGCTGGGTGCTTACGAGCTGAAGCATTGCCTCGAAGTGCCTTGGCGCGTCACCCTGAACGAGTGCATCGAACTGGCCAAGCAGTTTGGCGGTACCGACGGCCACAAATACGTCAATGCGGTGTTGCATGCCTTGGCCATACAACTTCGACCGCAAGAAACCGGCACCACCCTCAGCCCACAGTGACGCCAGCCATGCGCATCGCCCAGCGAGCCCAACGGATCGAGCCGTTTCATGTGATGGAAGTGGCCAAGGCCGCAGCAGACATGGCGCGCCAGCAAGCCAGCGACGCGCCTGCCATGCTGTACTTGAACATCGGCGAGCCCGATTTCACGGCCCCGCCCAGCGTGGTCGAAGCGGCCCAAAAGGCGCTGCACGACGGTCGCACCCAATACCTGCCCGCGTTGGGCCTGCACGCCCTGCGCGAGCGCTTGAGCGGCTGGTATGCGCAACGCTTCGGGGTGGAGGTGCCGGCCAGGCGCATCGTGATCACTGCCGGGGCCTCGGCGGCCCTGCAACTGGCTTGTTTGGCCCTGATTGAGGCCGGTGACGAAGTGCTGATGCCCGACCCCAGCTACCCATGCAACCGGCAATTTGTCAGCGCCGCCGAAGGGCGGGCCGTGCTGTTGCCCTGCGGGGCCACGCAACGCTACCAGCTGGGCATGGAGCAGGTGCGCCAACACTGGACCCCGGCCACGCGCGGGGTCATGCTGGCCTCGCCCTCGAACCCGACCGGCACTTCCATCGCCCCCGATGAAATGGCCCGCATCCACGACTGGGTCAGCCAGCGGGGCGGCGTCACTTTGGTCGATGAAATCTATTTGGGTCTGAGCTTTGATGCCACCTATGGCCAAACCGCCCTGGCGATCGACGATCAAGTCATCAGCATCAACAGCTTTTCCAAATATTTCAATATGACCGGATGGCGGCTGGGCTGGCTGGTGGTACCCGACGCCCTGGTGCCCGTGATCGAGCGTCTGGCGCAAAACTTGTTCATTTGTGCCAGTGCCATTGCCCAGCACGCCGCATTGGCCTGTTTTGAAGCAGACAGCCTGGCCCTGTACGAGCAACGACGTGCCGAGTTCAAGGCCAGGCGCGACTTCTTTGTGCCTGCCTTGCAAGAGTGCGGCCTGAGTGTGCCGGTCATGCCCGACGGGGCCTTTTACGCCTGGGCCGATTGCACGGCACTGTGCCAACGGCTGGGTGTGCCCGGCAGTTGGGAGTTGGCCTTCGAGTTGATGCGACGGGTGGGCGTGGCCGCCACGCCGGGTCGCGACTTTGGCAGCCATCAGACCGAGCAACACATCCGGTTTTCCACCGCCAACTCGATGGTCCAGCTCAGAGACGCCGCCGCACGCTTGCGGCGGCTGTGGGAGGGCGCATGAGTTTTGATTGGCAGGTGCGCGTTTATTGGGAAGACACCGATGCCGGCGGGATCGTGTTCTATGCCAATTACCTGAAATTTTTTGAGCGCGCGCGCACCGAATGGCTGCGCCACCTCGGGGTGGAGCAGCACCGCCTGCGGCAAGAAACCGGCGGCATGTTCGTGGTCAGCGAGACCCAGGTGAAGTACCATCGCCCAGCCGTGCTGGATGATGTGTTGCGTGTGACGGCCCGCTTGTCGCAAGCCGGGCGGGCCAGCCTGCTGATCGCACAACAAGCCTGGCGTGAAGATGTATTGCTGTGCGAAGGGCAGATCCGCATCGGTTGGGTGAACGCCCAGCGCATGCAACCCGAGCGCATTCCCTCTACCATTTTGGAACGATTGACATGAGCCAAGACCTCGACATCATTAACCTATTCCTCCATGCCAGTTGGGTGGTCAAGATCGTGGTGCTGTTGTTGCTCGGCGTTTCGGTCGCGAGTTGGGCCGCCATCTTTCGCAAGATTTTTTCGCTGAAGAAGGTCCATGCCCTCAATGACGAATTCGAGCGTGATTTCTGGTCGGGCAAGACGCTCAATGAACTGTTTGCCGCCGCCACTCAAAACGCCAAGCTGGCCGGCCCGATGGAGCGCATTTTTGCCAGCGGGATGCGGGAAAACCAAAAACTGAAGGAGCGCCGCATCACCGACCCCCAATCGCTGATGGAAGGCGCACGCCGTGCCATGCGGGCCAGCTTCCAGCGCGAGATGGACGCCATCGAATCTAACCTTTCGCTGCTGGCCTCCGTCGGCTCGGTCTCGCCTTATGTGGGTCTGTTTGGCACGGTCTGGGGCATCATGCACGCGTTCACCGGACTGGCCGATATGCAGCAGGTGACCTTGGGCAAGGTGGCCCCAGGCATCGCCGAAGCCCTGGTGGCCACAGCCATCGGCCTGTTTGCCGCCATTCCTGCAGTGCTGGCCTATAACCGGTTCTCGCGCGACATCGACCGGGTCTCGATCAAGCTGGAAACCTTCATCGAAGAGTTCTCCAACATCCTGCAACGCAATCTGGCGGTGCAGTCCAATTCAGGCCACTGAAGGAGACACCCATGGCCGCCATCACCCAACGCAGCGGACGACGTCGCCGCGCCATGAACGACATCAATATGGTGCCGTTCATTGATGTGATGCTGGTGTTGTTGATCATCTTCATGGTGACCGCACCGCTGATCACCCCCAGCGTGATCGACATCCCCAGCGTCGGCAAGGCCAGCGCCGCGCCGGATCGGGTCATCACCATTGAAATTGGCAAAGACCGCCAAATCGTCATCCGCTCGCGCACCACCGGCAGCAAAGGCACCGACACGGTGAGCCAGGCCACCACCGAGAACGTGGCCCAGCAGGCGCTGCAACTGCAAGGCGGCGACAGCAACACCCCCGTGATCATCAGCGCCGACCGGACCATCGCTTATGAAACTGTGGTCCAGGTCATGGACCGCCTGCAACGCGCCGGGGTTCAGCGTGTGGGCCTGTCGGTCAAGCTCGATTCATAAGCCGTCTATTGAACGCATGACGCCCTCGCCTCATCTGGACTTCGCCCCACCGCCCCCCCCGGGAGGTGCGCGCGCCCTGATTCTGGCCTTGGTGATCCATGCCTTGTTGCTGCTGGCCCTGACCTGGGGCGTGAGCTGGCAAAACGACCGCAGTGTCGGGGTCGAGGCCGAACTCTGGTCGGCCATTCCGCAAATGGCCGCACCCAAGGGGGAGACCCTGACCCCCGACCCCAGGCCTGAGCCCAAACCGGAACCCAAACCCGAGCCTAAGCCAGAACCCAAGCCTGCACCCAAACCGGCGGCCAAGCCGCCACCGAGCAAAGATGCCGATTTGGCCATCGAGAAGAAAAAGAAAGCCGAGAAGGAAAAAGAAGACAAGCTCAAAGCACAGGAAGAAGCGCGTAAAAAGGTCGAACAAGACAAGAAGGAAAAGTTGCAAAAAGAAAAAGAGAAAGAGAAGGAAAAGCAACGCGAAAAGGCCGAACAAGACAAACGCGACAAGGCCGACGAGAAAAAACGCGAAGACCAGCGCCAGGAGAACATCCGACGCGCCATGGGCTTGGCCGAGGCCAGCGGCCCGGCGCACAGCACCGGTCAGGCCAAGCAAAGCTCGGGCCCTTCGGCCAGCTATGCGGGCAAAGTGCGCGGCGCCATCGTACCCAACATCACCTTTCCGCCGCTTGACGCCATCAAGGGCAACCCCGAGGCTGAGGTGGAAGTGATGTGTGCCCCCAGCGGCACGGTGCTGGGCGTGAAGCTGGTGCGCAAAAGCGGCTGGGAGCGTTGGGATGAAGCGGTGCAAAACGCGATCTGGAAAACCGCCACCCTGCCGCGCGACACCGATGGCCGCGTTCCATGCCCGATGCTGATCACTTTCCGGCCTCAGGATCAGTTGCGCTGACCCCTATGGGTGCCGGGCCAGGTCCCGCTCTGCGTGCCGCAGTTGCCAAGCCCCGATCACCGCGCATGCGGCCACCGGGATGGCCACCCAAAAGACCGCCGCCAAGCCCAGGCGCTCGCTGAGCAAACCGCCGCCCAAGGCACCCAAAATGCCCGTGGCGCCATAGCCCACGACGGAATACAGCGCCTGGCCGCGCCCGCGCAAGCGCGCTGGAAAATGCCGCGATAACCAGGCGATGCATACGCTGTGATGGATGGCAAAGGTGATGGTGTGCAAGACCTGCGCCAAGGCCAAGACCCAAAGATACTCGGCCCCGGCCGCCATCAGGGTCATGCGCAGCACCAGCACCAAGGCGGCAAGGAAGACCCAACTCGACAGGTTGAGCTTGTGCAGCCATCGGCCCTGGGTAAGAAAACCCAATACCTCCACCCCCACCGACAAGGCCCATAGCGCGCCGATCATGGCCTTGGAGTAACCTAGGCTGTCGAGGTACAAGGAATAAAAGGAATAAATGGCGATGTGCGCCAGCACATGGAAAAACAGGGTGATGAAAAACCACCGGTTGTGCGGTCGCTTGAGCTCGGTGAGGATAGACGCCTGGGTGTGGTGTTCGCTGTGGGTTTCACGCACATTGGGCATGGCCCAGACGCTGAGGTTGACCAGACACAGCGTGCCCCAAGTCCAGAGCGGGAAATCTTGCATGCCATGGTGATCAAACCACCAGCCTGCGGCAAACACGGTGAGCAAGAAACCCAGCGAGCCCCAAAGCCGGATTCGACCATAGCGGCGTGCATCCAAAGACCCGCCCTGGCTGACCAAATGCGCCATGGCCGCTTCAGACATGGGCATCATCGAGCTGGTGTGGGTGAACATGAGCAAGAGCACCACGGCCAGCCACCACAAGCTGCCCTGATGGGCCAGGCCCAGGGAGCACAGCAACGCGATGCCGGCACTGGTGCGCAGCAAGAGAACCCGCTGGCCGGTGCGGTCGCTCAGCCAGCCCCAGGCATAAGGGGAATACAGACGGGTGAAGGCCTGCATCGACATCAGCAGGCCTATGATGCCCACGCCGTAACCCAAGTCCTTGAGCCAGAGTGACAAATACGGGTTGAAAAAACCGATGTGGGCGAAATAACTGGCCGACATGGCGGCAAACGGCACCCACATCCGACGGGTCACCGGGTGGCCGGTGGTCGGCTCAGGCGTCATAGGCTCAACCCTGGTCCGGGCATTGGGCGGCGATGGGCGTGAAGGGGAAAGCCACGTCACCGCACTGGGCGCGATGCTGCAAGACATGGTCCATCACCACCAGGGCCAGCAAGGCCTCTGCGATGGGTGTGGCGCGGATGCCGACGCAAGGGTCGTGGCGCCCTTTGGTCACGACCTCGGTGGCCTGGCCTTGTGCATCGATGCTGGGTCGCGGGGTGAGGATGGAGCTGGTCGGCTTGATGGCGATGCTCACCTCAAGGTCTTGCCCGGTGCTGATGCCGCCCAAGACGCCCCCGGCGCGGTTCCCAACAAAGCCCCGGGGGGTGAGCGCATCGCCATGCACGCTGCCGCGCTGCGACACACTGGCAAAGCCGGCACCGATCTCGACCCCTTTGACGGCGTTCAGCCCCATCATGGCGTAAGCGATGTCGGCGTCGAGTTTGTCAAACAGGGGCTGGCCCAGGCCCACGGGCATGCCCTGGGCGACGACCCTGATGCGGGCCCCGCACGAGTCGCCTGACTTGCGCAGTGCGTCCATGTACTGCTCTAAATGGGCCACATCGGCGACGGGGGCAAAAAACGGGTTGTGCGGCACATGCGACCAGCTTTCGAAGGGGATCTCGATCTCGCCCAACTGGGTCATGCAGCCCATGAAGCGCACACCCCGGTGTTCGAGCAGCCATTTTTTGGCGACGGCCCCGGCGGCCACCGTGGGGGCGGTCAGGCGGGCGGAAGACCGGCCCCCGCCGCGCGGGTCACGCAGGCCGTATTTCTGGGTATAGGTGTAATCGGCATGGCCGGGGCGGAAGGTGTCGAGCAAATTGCCGTAGTCTTTGCTGCGCTGGTCGGTGTTTTGGATGAGCAAGGCGATGGGCGTGCCGGTGGTTTTGCCCTGATAAACCCCAGAGAGGATTTGCACCTGGTCGGCCTCGTTGCGCTGGGTGACGTGGCGGCTGGTGCCGGGGCGACGCCGATCCAGCTCGGGCTGGATATCGGCCTGCGACAAGCTCAGGCCAGGGGGGCAGCCGTCGATCACGCAACCGATCGCCGGACCGTGTGACTCGCCAAAGTTGGTGACGGCAAAGCTTTTGCCCAGGGTATTTCCGCTCATGGGCCCATTATCCAACATGCCGTGGCTCGGGCGGTGAGCCCGCCCTGCCATCGGGCCAGGGCGTCGCCAAGCTCAGGCCTTGGACTTGAGCAATTGGGACATCAGCATGCGCACCGTGCGGCGGTGGGGGGCAGGCAACTGACGCCAGTGGTTCAATAAGGTCAGTTCATCCTGGCTCAGGGGTGGCTCGGACGGCCCCGACTCGTGCAACTCGGTCATCTGCCCGTAGCGCAGCCAGGACGCGCTGACTTGCAGCAGGCGCGCCAGCCAGATCAGTTTTTCCTGTGTCGGGATGGATTGCGCATGCAACCATTTGCGACAGCTGCTGGGGTGTATCTGCTCGGACGCCCGCAAATGCAAATTGAGCTCGTGGGCCAGGGCGGAGGGGCTGGGCTGTCGGCCAGTGCGCTGCAACTCCTCACGCAGACGGCGGGAAAACTCTGCTCTTTGCGCGTCTTTGGATAAAGGTCTTGGGGAGGGCACAACCTGAAAGATAGTGGCGAAGTTCGCGACTTTCTGTCATGATATACTTCGTTACCAAAAGTCACGATGACCGCACTGAATGCCCATGCCCTTCCGCGCCCTTGGTTGGCGTGCCCGACTTCGGCCCTGGGCGTGGAGGCCTATTGGCAGGCCAAACAGAGGGCGCGCGCTGAAGGCCTGGGCTGGACTTGGTGGCTGCGCCCGCCGGGCACCGAGCCCCCCTGGGATGAGTTGAGCCTTAACGGGCGTTGGCGCGGTTTGGTGTTGTTTGAAGGCGGGCGAGACACGGCGCACTTGCTGGAGAAAGCGCGGCAACACCAAGTGACGGTTTGGATGTGGCCCGGGGTGAATCAGGCCAGCACGCTGGAGCTTTCTTAGCCCGCCTTGGGCTCTTGACCTTCTGGCCAGTCTCTGATGTAGGCCTTGAGCATCTGATTTTCGAAATTCTGGCTGTCGACCACGGCCTTGGCCACGTCGTAGAAACTGATCACCCCCAAAATATCGCCCTGGTCCACCACCGGCATGTAGCGGGCATGGCGCTCTAGCATCATGCGGCGCACTTCATCGAGGTCGGTCTCGGGCGTGCACACCAAGGGGTCTTGCACCATGGCCGAACCCACCCTGGCCTGCCCCAGGCTGCCCCCCTGTCGGCCCAGCTCTTGAATGACTTCGCGAAAGGTCAGCATGCCCACCAAGCGGCCCTGATCAAGCACCACCAATGAACCGATGTCGTGGCTGGACATCAGGCGCACGGCATCAAACAACGCTTGCTCGGGTTGGGCACTGTGGATGGCATGGCCTTTGATGCGCAGAATGTCGCTGACTTTCATGGTGACTCCTCCTTTGGGGGGTGGGTGGTTCACAATATAGCCTATGGAAGCTCCGCAAAACCCCATGCGTCGTTTCATCCCAAACTCGGGCGCCTTGCTTCGTTGGACTTCTTGCAGATATATTCGGATATCTGCTTCGAAATCCGCCTTGCATGGCATCCCGATTTTGGACGAAACTTGCACGCAGCGAGTTTTGCAGAGCTTCCCTAGGAAACTTTCGCCAAGGATACGCCCATGTCAGGTTACGCCGATCCGCATTTCGATACCCTGGCCCTGCACGCCGGGGCCAGCCCCGACCCGAGCACCGGTGCCCGGGCGGTACCCATTCATTTGACGACCTCGTTTGTGTTTGAATCGAGCGACCATGCGGCTTCGCTGTTCAACCTGGAGCGGGCCGGGCATGTCTACAGCCGCATCAGCAACCCCACCAACGCGGTGCTGGAGCAGCGGGTGGCGGCATTGGAGGGGGGCATAGGTGCCATTGCCACTGCCAGCGGCCAGGCGGCATTGCATTTGGCGGTGGCGACCCTGATGGGGGCCGGTGCACACATCGTCGCCTCGACCGCGCTGTATGGCGGCTCGCAAAATCTGTTGCACTACACGCTGCGGCGGTTCGGGATTGAAACCACTTTTGTCAAACCCGGCGACATCGACGGTTGGCGATCTGCCATCCAGCCCAACACGCGCTTGCTGTTTGGCGAAACGGTGGGCAACCCGGGTCTGGATGTGCTGGATATTCCGACTGTGGCCGAAATCGCGCATGCGGCACGGGTGCCGCTGCTGGTGGACTCGACCCTGACTTCGCCCTATTTGGTTCAGCCGCTCTCGCTGGGGGCAGATCTGGTGTATCACTCGGCCACCAAATTTTTGAGCGGCCACGGCACGGTGATCGGTGGCGTACTGGTCGATGGGGGCAGTTTTGACTGGGAGGCTTCGGGGCGTTTTCCAGAGCTCTCGCAACCCTACGACGGCTTTCATGACATGGTCTTCAGCGAGGAGTCGACGGTGGGCGCGTTTTTGTTGCGGGCCCGCCGCGAGGGGCTGCGTGACTTTGGCGCGTGCATGAGCCCGCACACCGCCTGGCTGATCTTGCAGGGCATCGAGACCCTGCCGCTGCGCATGGAACGCCATATGGCCAACACCGAAAAAGTGGTTCAGTTTCTGGCCGCCCAGCCCGGCGTGGCGCGGGTGGGTCACCCCTTGCTGGAGAGCCACGCCTCACACCAACTGGCCAAGCGACTGCTGCGCTTTGGCCCGCGCGGGGCCGGATCGGTGTTCAGCTTTGACCTGGCGGGCAGCCGGGCACAAGGCCGTGCCTTCATCGAGGCGTTGAAGATTTTCAGCCACCTGGCCAATGTGGGCGACTGCCGATCGTTGGTGATACACCCGGCCAGCACCACGCATTTCCGCATGAGCGATGAGGCCTTGGCGGGTGCGGGCATCGGGCCGGGCACCATCAGGTTATCGATCGGGCTGGAAGACCCCGACGATTTGATCGACGACCTCAAGCGCGCCCTCAAAGCCGCCGAGAAAGCGGGGGCCTGACCATGATCATCGACGTCAAAGGACAAGCCATTTACGCCTACACCGGCGGGCGCGCCCATGTGCCGGGCCAGCCCACGGTGGTGTTCATCCACGGGGTGCTCAATGACCACAGCGTCTGGATTTTGCAAAGCCGCTATCTGGCCCACCACGGCTGGAATGTGCTGGCCATTGACCTGCCAGGCCATTGCAAGAGCGCAGGCGATGCCCCCGCCAGCGTGGCCGAGGCCGCGGCTTTCATCGTCGATCTGCTCGATGCCGCAAAGTTGGCGCGTGCCGCCCTGGTGGGGCACAGCTGGGGCTCTTTGATTGCCCTGGAGGCAGCGGCAAGGCTGGGTGATCGCATCAGCCATGCGGTGCTGGTGGGCACCGCTTTCCCGATGAAGGTCTCGCCCGCCCTGGTCGAGACCAGCCTGAACGACCCGGAAAAAGCGATCCGCATGATCAATGTGTATTCGCGGGCCACGCTGGCGGCACCACCCTCGGCCTTGGGGCCGGGCACCTGGGTGTATGGCGCCCATACGGCGCTGAACCGGCGGGTATTGAGGTCCAACCCCAAGGTCAATGTGTTCCATCGGGGCTTTGTGGCTTGCGACCGCTACGACCGGGGCCTGCAAGCCATGGCCGAGCTGAAATGCCCGGTGCTGTTTGTGCTGGGCGCCCAAGACCAGATGACACCCGCCAAGGCAGCGCAATCGCTGGTGGCGGCGGCGCGTGAGCATGGCAAAGTGCATCAGGTGGTGACGGTGCCCATGGGGCACCATCAGATGAACGAATCGCCGCAAGAAACGCTGGCGGCGATCAAAACCTTTTTGGGGTGATCATGGTTGAGGGGAGAGGGTCGCTGTTTTTTGTTTCAGGATTTCATCGCGCAACAACACCCCAAAAATCGCCGATAAGTCTTCAAGCCTGATGCCCTGCTCATAGGCGAATGATTTGGCCTGGCTCAATTCGTCTTGCGTCAATAGATCGGGAAAGCTTTCTCTGGCGACGCACATCGATGCCACCTGCACATCATATGCATGGAGAGATGCTTTTTGTTCGACCCATGAGGACAATTTGGGGAATTCTCTGGAGAGCACGCTGTCCAGGCCAATGCGCTGACTGGCCTGCACGCCTGTCGAGGTCAGGCTGAGGGGACTGCGCCCCTGGATCAGAGGTTTTTTGAGCGTGTTGTTGTCAATCAATTCGGTGAGTTGTTCGAGCCGGATGACGGTTTTTTCCATGGGAAGGGCACCATCGACTTTTTGATTCAGATGCAAAAACCTCTCGCTCCATGCACCGATCTTCATTAGCCCATACCCAGTAGCCACTAGCAATGCCAACAAAACAAACACACTGGAGTTCAGCTGCTCACCCAGTTTGATCAAAATCTCTGCCATTTGGTCACCCCTTGTAGGAAACGCATACCCACAGCACAAATGCTTTGGGTCACCGAACTGCGTCTGAGGCAGAACGGTCCGGGGCGAAATATTGGAACATTTAGATTAAAAAATCGATGTGAATATGACCAAAAGCTGGGCGGCCACGGCCACAGCGATGACTTCGGGCTCTTTGCCATTGATGCCGGGCAGGCCGATGGGGCAAGTGATGCGGCTGAGTTCCGCTTCGGTGAAGCCGCGCTCCATCAGACGGTGGCGAAATGTGGCCCATTTGGTCGCGCTGCCGATCAGGCCCACGTAGGGCAAATCGTTTCGGGTGCGCAGCCGTCTCAGACAGGCCGCGACGACATCGAGGTCTTCGGCGTGGCTGAAGCTCATGATCAGCACCGCCGAGCCAGGGGCCAGATCGGCGACCGCATCGTGCACCGGGTCGGAATGCTCGGCTTGGGTGTTGGGCGGCAACTGGTCGGGGAAAATCCCGTCGCGGCTGTCGATCCAGCGCACCTGGTAAGGAAGTGTCGCCATGAGCTGCACGATGGCGCGCCCGACATGGCCGCCGCCAAACAGGGCCAGGGGCCGACCCACAGGCTGCAAGAGGGCCTGTATGGCCGGGTGCGAGGCATCGACCTTTTGAAATTGAAGGTGCACCACGCCCCCGCAACACTGGCCCAGCGAAGGGCCCAGGGCATAGCGCAGGATCTGTGGCCGGGCCGCGTCGGGGGCAGACAAAAGCGAACGCGCTTGTTCGATGGCCTGAAATTCGAGGTGTCCGCCACCAATGGTGTTGATCACTTCGCTGGCGGTGACCGCCATCCAGGCGCCCTCTTCACGCGGCCCTGAGCCTTGCACGCGGTGCACCGTGACCAGGGCCACGGGGCCGAGGTCAAGGGCTGAGCGAAGTAGGTCGGCGGCGCGGGTCAATTGGCGCGAAGGGCCTTGGCGCGCTCACAGGCCATGAGGATGCGCTCGGGGGTGGCCGGGGCATCCAGACTGACCACACCCCGATGCCCGCCTGCCGCGCCCACCGCATCACGCAGGGCAAAGAAGCTGGACAGCGCCAGCATCAGCGGGGGCTCTCCGGTGGCTTTTGAGCGGAACGGCGTCGGCTTGAGGTTCTGGTTGTCAAACAGACTGACATTGAAGTGCTCTGGCACATCGCCCGCCACGGGGATTTTGTAGGTGCTGGGGCCATGGGTCAGCAATTTGCCCTTTTTGTCCCAGATGCACTCTTCCATGGTGAGCCAACCCATGCCCTGAACATAGGCCCCCTCGATTTGGCCACGGTCTATGGCGGGATTGATGCTTTGGCCCACATCGTGAACGATGTCCACGCCACGCAGCCACCACTCGCCGGTGAGGGTGTCGATTTCAACCTCGGTCACGGCAGCCCCGTAACAGTAATAGTAGAAGGCCCGACCATTGAGGGTGGTGAAGTCGTATTTGATCTCGGGCGTCATGTAAAAGCCCGTGACAGACAAGCCGACTCGATCCAGCCAGGCTTGCTTGGTCAGGTCGGACCAGCCGACCGATTTGCCGCCGCCGTGCGCGGCGTTGTCGGCAAAGGTGACTTTGTCGGCGTCGCAACCCAGCATGCGGGCAGCCACGGGCCGCAGGCGATCGCGCATCTGCGCGGTGGCGTTCATGATGGCCGCGCCGTTGATGTCGGCACCGCTGGAGGCGGAAGTGGCCGAGGCGTTGGGCACTTTTTGTGAATCGGTGGCGGTGACGCGCACCTTGTCCACGCTGATGCCCAGGCCGTCGGCGCACACCTGCGCCATCTTGGTGTTGAGGCCCTGGCCCATTTCGGTGCCGCCGTGGTTGACGCTGACCGAGCCATCCATGTAAATGACCAGCAAGGCCCCGCCCTGGTTGAGGTGGGTGGCGGTGAAACTGATGCCGAACTTCAGCGGCACCAGGGCCAGGCCGCGCTTGCGGCGGCTTTGGCTGGCGTTGTAGGCATTGACCTGGGCACGGCGCTCGCCGTAGCGGGACTCGGCCTCGACCTGTGCCATGACCTTGTCGCCCACCCAGTCTTCGATCAGCTGGTTGTACTGGGTGGTCATGGTGTCGGGGTTGCCGCTGACCGCAGGGTCTTTGTAGAGGTTGAGCTTGCGAACCTCTAGCGGGTCTTTGCCCAGGGTGTCGGCGATGTCTTCAATGACGCTCTCGATGCCAAACATGCCCTGCGGGCCGCCAAAGCCCCGAAACGCCGTGGCGCTTTGGGTGTGGGTTTTGCAGCGGTGGCTGATGAGCTTGAGCGCCGGGATGTGATAGCAGTTGTCGATGTGCAAACAGGCGCGGTCATTGACCGGGCCGGAGTAGTCGGTGCTGTACCCGCAACGCGACATGAGCGTGATGTCGGCGCCCAGTATGCGGCCAGAGTCATCAAAGCCCACTTCGTAATCGATGCGGAAGTCGTGGCGCTTGCCGGTGATGGTCATGTCGTCGTCGCGGTTGATGCGCAACTTGACCGGGCGGCGCAGCTTGTGTGCAGCCAGCGCAGCGCTTTGGCTGAAGATGCTGGCGTTGCCCTCTTTGCCCCCAAAGCCTCCGCCCATGCGACGGCAGATGACCTCGACGTCGTTGGTGGTCAGGTTCAGCGCGGCGGCGGCTTCACGCTGGTTGCCGTCGGGGTGCTGGGTCGAGCAGTACAGGGTGAGCTGCCCGTCTTCGCGCGGCACGGCGTATGTGATTTGGCCTTCCAGATAGAACTGTTCTTGCTGGCCAGTGCGCACGCTGCCTTTGACTCGGTGCGGTGCGGCGGCAATGGCTGCCGTGGCGTCGCCCCGGTGGATGCCCTTGGGCGGCATGATGAAGCTGTTGGCCGCCATGGCTTCTTCGATGGTCAAAATGGCCGGCAGCGCCTTGACCTGCACGACGGCGCGGGCAGCGGCCTCGCGGGCGTAAAGCATTTCGCGGGCCACCACCACGGCCACCGCCTGACCGACGAACTCAACTTTGCCGTCGGCCAGGAATGGGTCGTCGTGCAAGATAGGGCCGCAGTTGTTCTCACCGGGAATGTCGCGTGCGGTGTAGACGGCCACCACGCCGTGCATGGCCAAAATGGCGGCGCGATCGATGCCCTCGCCGATCAGTTCGCCATGTGCCACGGGCGACTTGATGATGGCGGCATACAAGGTGCCCGCGAGTTCGGGAATGTCGTCGGTGTAAGCGGCTTCACCGGTGACGTGCAGATGCGCCGACTCATGGACGATGTGGGCGCCTTGTTGCAGGCCGGAGGTAGGCAGGAGGTTTTTGACGTCGATGGGTGCGTTCATGATCAGGCCTCCTGGGGGGTGTTTTGGGCGATGAAGTCGAGCACCAGATTGCGGGCCACCAAAGAGCGGTAAGCCCAGGTGGCGCGCAAGCCGTCGCGGGCGGTGAAACTGGCGCCGATGGCGGCGTCGAGATCGGCGGCTTGGACTTGTTCGGGGGCTTTGCCTTGCAGCACGGCCTCGAGTTTGGGGGCGCGGCATGGCGATGGGGCCAGGCCGTTATAGGCCAGCCGAACATCACTGAGCTTGCCGCCGCTGAGGCGGTAAGAGATGGCGGCGCAAGTGGCCGAGATGTCTTGCTCAAAGCGTTTGGACACCTTATGGGCCCTGAACACCTGGCCGTCTTGGGGTTTAGGCAAATCGATGGCTTCGATGAACTCGCCGCTTTGCAGCACGGATTTCTTTTGGCCGGTGTAGAACTGGTCCAGCGCAACCACGCGGGTTTTGTCGCCCCGGCGCAGCAACAAAGTCGCGCCCAAGGCCATCAGGCAGGGCATCGAGTCGCCAATCGGCGAGCCATTGGCGATGTTGCCTGCGAGCGTGGCGGTGGAGCGGATGGGGGGTGAGCCAAAGCGGCGCAAGACCTCGGCAAAGTCGGGGTAGGCTTCTTTGACCAAGGCCAGCACCGCTTCGAGAGAGACCATGGCACCGATGCGCCAGGATTTGGGGGTGGCTTGCACCTGGCGCAATTCGGACACATTGCCCAGATAGATGATGTGGTCAGGGCGGGTGAACTGCTTGTTGACCTGCAATCCGATTTCGGTGCTGCCCGCCAGCAAGGTGGCTTGCGGATGCTTGGTCAGATAGTCGGCCACTTCGGCCACGGTGGCCGGCGAGACGAATTCATTGCCCTTGCGGGTGCGCAGCACCGGCTGCACCAATATCTCGCCGTCCAGGGTCACCGTGGGGGTCTTGGCACGGGCGATTTCTTTGAGCAGGGGCACATCGGCGCTGTCTTGCAGTTTCAGGCGGCCTTTGTGCTCACAGGCCTTTTGTGCCGAGTCGATGATGGGCTTGTAGCCTGTGCAACGGCACAGGTTGCCGCTGAGGGAGTCGGTGATCTCGAGCCGCGACGGGGCCGGGTTTTTTTGCACCAGATTAACCAGGCTCATGACGATGCCCGGGGTACAGAACCCGCACTGCGAGCCGTGGCAGGCGATCATTTCCTGTTGCACGGGGTGCAGCGAGCCGTCGGCGTTCTTGAGGCTTTCGACGGTTTTGACGGATTTTCCGTCGAGGCTGGGCAGCAACTGGATGCAGCTGTTGACCGCCACATAGTCAATGGCGTCGCCCGTGGCATTGAGCTCTCCCACCATCACCACACAAGCCCCGCAATCGCCCTCGGCGCAGCCTTCTTTGGTGCCGGTGCGATGCAGGTCTTCGCGCAGGTAATCGAGGACGGTGGTGGTGCGGCGCACGCCGACGGCTTCGACGATGCGGCCATCGAGCACAAATCGCACGGTATTGGTGACTTGGGTCATGAGAGGAATCGGTTGTGGCGAGCGCTTGGATGCCCGCCGGGTAGATGAATGTATGGTGCGATTTTAAGGAAATCGCCCGGCTTGGAACAACTTTATTTCAGGAACCCCGATAGGTTGAATAGCTCCAGGGGCTGACCAGCAGGGGCACATGGTAGTGCTGGTCGGTGTGGGCGATGCCGAAATCCAGCGGCACCCGGTTCAAAAAAGCCGGTTCGGGCAATGCGACGCCTTTGGACAAAAAGTAATCCCGCACCTCAAACACCAGACGGTAAGTGCCTGCTCGCAGGCTGGCGTTGTCGTACAGCGGCCCGTCGGGGTTGCGCCCGTCGGCATTGAGGGTGAAACGCCGCACCAGGGTGGCTTGATCGCCCTGGGTCTGGTAGAGGGCGACTTGCATGCCGGCGGCGGGGCAGCCGTGCATGGTGTCTAAAACGTGCGTGCTCAATCCCATTATTTTGCTCCTGCTTGTATTGGCTACCGAAAGTGTATACAATTTTTGAGAACAGCACCAGAACCCTTCAAAGCGGCCAAGGTGTCGATGCGAAAGGAAGGCCCCCATGGGCAAAACCGAAGACCTGACCCCCACCCGAACCATCGTCGATGCGCTGACCCGGGCCATCGTTGAGCACCGCCTGCACCCTGGCACCAAGCTGGCCGAACAAAAACTGGCCGATCATTTCGGTGTGTCGCGCACTTTGGTGAGACAAGCCCTGTTTCAGTTGGTGCAAAAGCGATTGATCCGGATGGAGCCTGCGCGCGGCGCCTTTGTCGCCACCCCGTCGGCGGAAGAGGCCAAACAGGTGTTTGCCACCCGGCGCATGCTGGAGCTGGAGATGACGCGCACCATGGTGCGCGAGCGAAACCCGGCGCGCATCGCCGCGCTGAAAGACCATGTGGCGCAAGAGCGCGAGGCGGTGAAGCGGGGCGACGTGGCCGGTCGCACCGAGTTGTTGGGCGATTTCCATGTGCACATGGCCCAAATGCTGGGCAATCAGGTGCTGGCGCAGATTTTGAATGAGCTGATCTCGCGCTGTGCGCTGATCACCCTGATGTACCAAAGCAGCCGTGCCGCCGCCCACTCCACCGATGAGCATGTGGCCCTGATTGAGGCCATCGAACAAGGCGACGAAGCGCTGGCCGTGCGTTGCATGGATGAACACCTGACCCATGTGGAGAGCAGCTTGAAGCTGGACCGTCAAGTGCCCTCCAACGACATCTCCATGGCTTTGGCCTGACCCTTTTGAAGAGAGAGCACCATGAGCACCTATGACAGCACCCTGCCCTATCCGCGCGACCTGAAGGGATATGGGCGCGATGTGCCGCACGCCCGCTGGCCCAACGGCGCACGCATCGCCGTGCAGTTTGTATTGAACTATGAAGAAGGCGGCGAGAACAGCGTATTGCACGGCGATGTGGCCAGCGAGCAATTTTTGAGCGAGATGTTCAACCCCGCGGCCTATGAGGCCCGCCACATCAGCATGGAGGGGATTTATGAATACGGCTCACGCGCGGGGGTCTGGCGCATCCTGCGTGAGTTTGAACGCCGCGGGCTGCAGCTGACGGTGTTTGGCATCGCCACCGCTTTTCAGCGCTACCCGGAGATGGCGCATGCGCTCAAAGAGCTGGGGCACGACCTGTGCGCCCATGGCCTGAAGTGGATCCATTATCAAAACATCGACGAGGCCACCGAGCGCGCCCATATGGCGCAGGCGATGGCCATGCTGACCGAGCTTTGGGGCGAACGCCCGCTGGGCTGGTACACCGGCCGCGACAGCCCCCAAACGCGCCGCCTGGTGGCCGACTACGGCGGCTTTGCCTATGACAGCGACTACTATGGCGACGACCTGCCCTTCTGGATGAAGGTGCGCAAGACCGATGGCAGCGTGGTGCCGCAACTGATCATGCCCTACACCCTGGACTGCAATGACATGCGCTTTGCCTTGCCCCAGGGTTATTCGCATGCCGACCCGTTTTATCAGTACATGAAGGACAGCTTTGACGCGCTGTATGCCGAAGGCGACCCCGATGGCCTGAACCGGCCCAAGATGATGAGCATCGGCATGCATTGCCGCTTGCTGGGGCGGCCAGGGCGCATCACTGCCCTGCAACGGTTTTTGGACCACATCGGCTCGCACCCCGATGTCTGGGTGGCGCGGCGCATCGACATCGCCAGACATTGGCAAACCACCCACCCGTTTGCGGGCTGACTGGACACACCCTATGCCTTACACATTGGCCCAACTCAACGCCGCCCCGCTGGATGAAGCGGCACGCATGCTCAGCGGGCTTTACGAGCACTCGGACTGGATTGCCGAGGCCGCCCTGGCAGAGCGACCCTTTGTCTCGCTGGCGCATCTGAAGCACGCCATGGCCCGGGTGCTGCAAGAGGCGGGCCGTGAGCCACAACTGGCCCTGATCAGGGCCCACCCCGAGTTGGCCGGCAAGGCCATGGTGAGCAAGACCTTGACCGCCGAGTCGACGAACGAGCAAACCAAGGCCGGGCTGACCGACTGCACGCCTGCCGAGTTCGCGCACATACAGCAGCTGAATGCGGACTACAACGCCAAGTTTGGCTGGCCCTTTATTCTGGCGGTGCGCGGCCCGCGCGGCGTGGGACTGAGCAAGGCGCAGATCATTGCGGCCTTTGAGCGCCGCCTGCACGGCCACCCCGAGTTTGAGCTGCAAGAGTGCTTGCGCCACATTCACCGCATTGTCGAGATCAGGCTGAACGACAAGTTCGGGGCCGAGCCGAGCCAGGGGCATCTGGTGTGGGACTGGCAAGAGCAGCTGGCGCAACACAGCGACCCGGTCTACGCAGAGCAGGGCCAGCTGACCGTGACATACCTCACCGACGCGCACCGGGCCTGTGCCCAGCGCATCAGCCAGTGGATGAAGGATTGCGGCTTTGACGAGGTGGGCATAGATGCCGTGGGCAATGTGGTGGGCCGCTACCACCCGGCGGGCGGCGCCGATGCCGCCCGCTACCTGATGAGCGGCAGCCACTATGACACGGTGCGCAACGGCGGCAAGTACGATGGGCGCCTGGGCATCTTTGTGCCCATGGCCTGTGTGCAGCAACTGCACCGGCAACACAAGCGGCTTTCCTTTGGCGTGGAGGTGGTGGCCTTTGCCGAAGAAGAGGGGCAACGCTACAAGGCGACATTTCTGGGCTCGGGCGCGCTGATCGGCGACTTCAAGCCCGAGTGGCTGGAACAACTGGATGCCGAGGGCATCTCGATGCGAGAGGCCATGCGCCATGCCGGGCTGCGCATTGAGGACATTGCCAAGATTCGGCGAGACCCGGCGCGCTATCTGGGCTTTGTGGAGGTTCACATCGAGCAGGGCCCGGTGCTCAATGAGCTCAATCTCCCCCTGGGGGTGGTGACTTCGATCAATGGCAGCGTGCGCTATCTGGGCGAGGTGACGGGCACCGCCAGCCATGCGGGCACGACCCCGATGGATCGGCGGCGCGATGCCGCCTGTGCGGTGGCCGAGTTGGCGCTGTACATGGAGCAGCGGGCGCAAAAGGACGGCGACAGTGTGGCGACCATCGGCCAGCTGCATGTGCCCAATGGCTCGATCAATGTGGTGCCGGGCCGCTGCACCTTCAGCCTGGATTTGCGCGCCCCCACCGATGCCCAGCGCGACGCGCTGGCGCGCGATGTGCTGGCCGAGCTGGATGCGATCTGCCAGCGGCGCGGGGTGCGCCACACGCTGGAGGAGACCATGCGGGCTGCCGCCGCACCCAGCGCAGGCGAATGGCAAGGGCGTTGGGAGCGCGCGGTCGAGGCTTTGGGCGTGCCGCTGTTTCGGATGCCCAGTGGTGCCGGCCATGACGCCATGAAGCTGCACGAGGTCATGCCGCAAGCCATGCTGTTCGTGCGTGGCGAGAACAGTGGCATCAGCCACAACCCGCTTGAATCGACCACCAGCGACGACATGCAATTGGCGATCGACGCTTTCAACCATGTGTTGCATCAACTGAACAGTGAGCCTTTATGAATCAAGACACCATTTACGCCCAACTCGACGCCTGGGTTGACCAGCACTTTGACGAGCAGGTGAAACTGCTGCAAGAGTTGGTGCGCGTGCCCACCGACTCGCCGCCGGGTCATAACGCGCCGCACGCCGAGCGCACCGCCGAACTCTTCCAGGCCTTTGGCTTTGAAGCCGAGAAACACCCGATTCCTGCAGACATCGTGCGCCAGCATGGCTTGCAAAGCATCACCAACCTGATCGTGCGCCGACCCTATGGCCCGGGCGGGCGCACCATCGCGCTGAATGCCCACGGCGATGTGGTGCCACCCGGCGAAGGCTGGACCCACGACCCCTACGGCGGTGAGATCGTCGATGGCAAGATCTATGGCCGCGCCACCGCAGTGAGCAAATGCGACTTCACGACTTTTGCCTTTGCCGTGCGGGCGCTGGAGGCGGTGGCCAAACCCACGCAAGGTCAGGTGGAACTGCACTTCACCTACGACGAAGAGTTTGGCGGTGACCTGGGCCCGGGTTGGTTGCTGAAACACGGTTTGACCCGGCCCGACCTGATGGTGGCGGCGGGTTTTTCGTACCAGGTCGTCACCGCGCACAACGGTTGCCTGCAATTGGAAGTGACGGTGCAAGGCGAAATGGCCCATGCCGCGATACCCGACAGCGGCACCGACGCGCTGCAAGGGGCCAACCACATCATGAACGCCCTGTACCAGCTGAATACCGACTACCTGAGGGTCAAATCCGGGGTCGAAGGGATCTCGCACCCCTACCTGAACATCGGCCTGATCAGCGGCGGCACCAACACCAATGTCATGCCGGGCAAGGTGGTGCTCAAGCTAGATCGGCGCATGATCCCGGAAGAAAACCCCGCAGAGGTCGAGGCGTCGCTGCGCCAGACGATCGAGCAGGCGGCCCGCTCATTTCAACCGCCGCGCGGGGGCCAAACCCTGAAAGTGGAGGTTCGGCGTATCTTGCTGGCCAATGCCATGGTGCCGCTGGCCGGCAACCAGCCTCTGGTGCAAGCCATCCAGCGCCACGGCCAGGACCGCTTTGGCGAGCCCATCCCGGCCTTGGGCACCCCGCTGTACACCGATGTGCGGCTGTATGTGGAGCGCGGCATCCCGGGGGTGATCTACGGCGCCGGTCCGCGCACAGTGCGAGAGAGCCACGCCAAGCGCGCCGACGAGCGGCTTGACCTGCAAGACCTGCGCCGCGCCACCCAGGTGATGGCCCGGGTGCTGTGCGATTTGTTGAAATAACCACACTTTTACGCCCTCTTTTGGTGCAAAACCGCCCCGCTGGCCACTGCGCCACTGGGGCGGTGTGCTTTTTGGCTAACAACAGCCTAGATAACATCTCTTTATGTCTATTTATTAGGTGAAAAATTAAACTAAAGCATATATAATGACTTCTGGTCACTGTGAGTGTCATCGGTTCAGGATCAGGAATGAAGAAAACTTTTTACGGTGTGGGTGTGGCGATCGGGCTCGGTTTGGGCGGGTGCGCCCACGCCCAAACAGTGGGGGCGCCCATGCCGGATCCCAGTGTGCAGATGCGTGCCATCGAGTTTTCGGCGTTTGACGTCAGGGCCAACGACGGCCACCTGCGGGGGGTGATTCAGCGCTGGGCCAAACACAGCGGCTGGTCTTTTGAGCCCCAGCACTGGACCCTGCCCCGCGACATCCCCTTGGCCGGTAGTGCCTCTTTTGAAAGCAACGACTTTCGCATGGCCGTGCGCTGGCTGATGCGCTCGACCCTGCAAACCGATCTGCCGGCCCAAGCCTGCTTCTACTCCAATTTAGTGGTTCGCGTCATCAGCCTGCAAGAGAGCTGCGTGCGCAACCTGAGCCAGGAATAAGTCCATGCGTTTCCCATTTTCCAAACAGTCCAAGCTCACCCTGTCGGTGCTGTGTGCGCTCGCATTGGGCTTGAGCGGCTGCGCCAGCACAGGCGGCGACATCAACCCACCGAGTGCCCACACCGAAAACGACTCCGAATTGGCCGGACAAATTCAAAAGCACCGGCAGTTGGTGTTGTCGCCCTACGAGAAGAAACAAGACGTGGACCAACCCTGGCTGGCCGGCAATTCGGTGCCACTGCCCAAAGAGGTCAGGCTGCCCAAGGTCATGATGACCCGCTTCAACCTGAAACAAAACCAGGCCGAGGTCTTGGGTGACATGCCAGTGACCTTGGTCACGCCCGAATGCAACCCCAAGGAATTCACGCTGAAACGCTTTGCCGTCTGCATCACCGCGCTGATTGGCGTGCCGGTGTATGTGCGCCCAGATGCCTTGCTGCCCATCGCTCAGTTCACCACCCGGCGCAGCGGCGGGTCAGCCCCGGCGCAGACCTCCACCAGCGGCAAACCCGATCTGATGTCGGTGGTGCCGGTGGACATCACGCTGAATCGTTTGCTTGAGTTGGCCAATTCCACCTGGGATGTCCACCACCGCTTGCTGGACGACGGCAGCATCGAGATTTACCGGCTGGAGACCCGGGTCTTGCGCCTGAAAGCACTGGCCCAGAAAAACCCTTCCAGCGTGCGCATCTCCAGCGGCTTTAACCAGGAGTCGGTGGTCAGCATCGACAGCACCTCCACCGATGCGCTGGCCGACATGAAGCAGTCGTTGCTCAGTCTGGGCACCATGGCCGGATCGGTGGACATCAACCTCAACACCAAGGCGGCCCTGGTGACCGACACCCCCGAGGCCATTGCCCGCATGGAGGCCTTCATCGAGCAAGAGAACAAGCGCCTGACACGGCGCATCTCGATGGTGATCGACCAGATCTTTGTCACCAACGAAACCAAGCGCGAACTCTCGATCGACTGGCAACTGATCGGCACCCGCCTGGGGCGGCAGATCAACCTCAATGGCCCCACCACCCTGGCCAGCGATGTCGCGGCCAGAGGCGTGCTGGCCACCAGCCCGCTGGGCAAGGCCTCGGCCACCACCAACAGCCAGTTGGTGCTGCAGGCCCTGGCCGAACAAGGCTTTACGGTGACGCGGCGCTCGTTCCCGATCAGTGCCCTGAACGGCAGCACGGTCAGCATCGGCTTGCCGACCATCTTTGATTATGTGCAATCGGTACAAAGCAACACGGTCTCGACCACCGCCGGGGGCACGTTCTCGGCCCCCACCATCGTGCAGCGGGAAGACCGCTTCGGGGTCTTTTTGAACTGCACCCTGGAGGCGCAAGACAGCGGCGAAATACTGGCCTCGATTTCCCTGTCTGACCGCAGCGGCACGCTGACCCCCTATACCGTATCGGTGGCGGGCAATAGCAACACCATCCAGCAGCGCCATATCACCGAAGCCACCATGATCAACCGCACGGTCTTGCGCACCGGGGTGACGCAACTGGTGGGCGGGCTGGAAGAAGCGGCGCGTGACAGCACCGAACGGCGTCTGGGCCCTGATGCCCCCATTGTGCTGGGCGGGTCGGACTCGCGCGGGCAGTCGGGCCGTCGCATCATCCTCCTGGTCACCGCCATTGCCGAGGACGGGGTATGAGCACCGAACTGCCCGGCCCCATTGCCGCACCCAAATCAGGGGCGGGCTGGCGCGGGCGACTGGAAATACGCTGGATCAGTCAGTGGCTGGAGCACCCCTGGGTGCGGCGACTGAAGGCCAACCTGAAGCCGGCCCAGGTCTACAGCATTCCTGAGGTCAGCCTGCTGCAACAAGGCAACAAAACCCTGGCGATGGGACTGGAGTGGAAAAGCATCATCGCCGCCGGGCCCAAGGCCGGGCGACAGATCGCCGCGCAGAGCGACGCCACCCACATGATCGAATACCTGGGCCAATGTGTGGGCCTGGGCCGCATGCCCGCCACCGATGCCAAAGTCTTGCCGATCTCGCTGGCGGTGCTGGTGATACGGATGCTGCAAACCGAACGCACGGCGGTGGTGTTGCATCTGCCTGAACAGGCCAAGGTCTGGGCCATGACGGTCAACCACCGGCGCCCTTACGGCAAAGAGGTCTTGCTGTCATACGCCGAGCTGGAGGGCTGGCTGGAAGAAAACGCCGCTTCCTTTGTGCACATCCATTCTGACTTGGCCGCCGAAGACCTGCAAGCCTTCTACCCGCCCGAGCGCATTTTCCCGATGTCTTTGGCGCAGGCCGCAAAGTCTCAGGTCTTTCGGGCCGACCAGTTTGTCTCGCTCAAGCGCCTCAACCTTGTGCAATTGCTGCGTCAGTACCCGGCCCTCAAGTGGGGGCTGCTGGTCGTGCTGGGCTGGTTTGTGGCCGACTACGGGATGGACGCCTATAAAGACTATCTGGCCGAGCAGCGTGAAATCCAACGCCGTCTGATGCTGGAGAAAGAAGCGCCCGAGATGTTGTGGCAACGGCAAATCAAGACGCTGCTGGATAAACTGCCCGAACCCGATGCCCAGAGCATGCAAGCCATGCTGCAATCGATGCATGACCTGCCCGTGTCGGTACGGGGTTGGCAGATCAACCGGCTGATCTGCCAAGAAAAAGTGGATGCGGAGAAATCGGGCACGCTGATGTCGCGCACCCCTTTGGGCTCGGGCGAGGGCCAGCGCTGGGATTGCACAGCCACATACAGCATGAGCCCCAAGGGGCTGGCCGCCACCTATGCCGATCTGGTGTCAGAGTTGCCCAGCAAATACGAGGTGCTATGGAAGCCCCTGAAGAACTTTGAGCTCAAGTGGAGCCATCTGCGCCCTGTGCAGCCGCTGGATTTCAAGGGCTTGAGCAATGTCGCGCCCCAAACCCTGGCCTTGTCCAGCCTGTTGCAACAATGGTCGAACGAACTGCAGGTGGGGGCCGACTTGAAATGGCAAAGCCTGCCCATGCCCCCCGTGCGGCGCAGCGACGGCTCGGACGCCCCCAAACCCAAAGCCACTGAATTGCCGGTGTACAGCGCCATCAGTCTGGGGGGGCGGCTGGATCAGATGGGTGCGGCCCTGGAAATCATGCCCGCCGACTGGCGCAGCTTTGAACTGGGCTTCACCCAGGCGCCCTTGGCCGAAGGCGGCAGCGAAGCGCTTTGGCCCACCGCCACCTTCCAGCTCAAAGGGGTTGTCTATGCGACGCAATGAGCTTTGGCTGCCCCTGCTTGCGGCCATCGGCCTGGCCTGGCCTGAATTTGCCGGCGCACAAGCCGCCGCCAAGGTGACGCTGGGCGATATGCTCAAAGGGCAACGGGCCCCTGTGGTCGCCCTGCCCCAAGGGGCCTCTGCACAGGCCGGCTTGAATCTTCCCGGGGCATTGCGTGCTGAGGCCCAAACAGGCCCGGTGAGCGAGGTCTTGGGCATTTACGGCACTGAGCCGAATCGGCGCGTCGTGCTGCGCCACCAAGACACCACCTACCCCGGCCTGCTGCCGGGTGAGGTCACCCCATTGGGTCGGCTGGCCGAGATCGATGGGCTTTGCGCAGAGTTTGTGCGCCCGGGGCACAAAGGCGCTGGCCAGCGTTTGTGCCTGAACACCGAGACCTTTTATGCCCACACTTCCAAGGACGAGGCTGGCGCTGCCCCGATCTTCACAGAGTACAGCCTGCCCACCCCGCCAGCGGGATCGGCCCCCTTGGCCATCCCCAATGTCTTGTCGGTGGTGCCGGCCATCTCCAGCGGGCCCGGGGCAAGCGGCCTTGGTGCAAGCAACCCGGCTTTGAACAACCCCGGGGGTAGCAGCGGCGAAGCCACTGCCACCCCTGCGACGGCAGCCGCCCCAGGCACATTGCCCCCCCACACAGCGAGTGGCAAACCATGATGTTGCAAGACCCCGCCATTCAACCCACGCCCGGCCCGACCCCGGAAGGGGGGATGGGCCTGTCGCGGGTGGGTGTGCCCCTGATCGGTTTGCGCAACCGGGCGGGCACGTCCGCGCCCCAGAGCGTGGGCACCGAGGCCAAACCTGCGCCCCTGCCTGGCGCGCCCCATTGGTTTGTGCCCGGACAGCACCTGATCAACCCCGACCTGGCCCAATTGCGGGTGAGCAGCGCGCTGATCAAGGGGCTGGAAGACCTGGTGAGCAAAGTCAGCTTCAATGAGTGCCTGAACGAAGCCATCGGTCTGGCGCATTACCTCTCGTACGCCATTGCCGTGATCTCGATAGATCGGGACAAGCAACAGTGCGGGTTTTTGTTGGCGCCCACGGTCATGGAAGAAGACCTGGTGTCGGTCGTTCAGGTGTTGCCCAAGTCGGGATGGAAACTGGCCGATGGCGACAACGCCTGGTGCGTCGAGCACAACCTGCTGGTGTCGGTGGCGCAGGGGCATGTACGCGACAACCGCATCGAACAGATCAGGTTGATGAGCAAAGACCAGAGCAAGGCCACGCTCTGGAACACCTTCCTCAACATCATCCAGTGGGGCTTTGACAACTACGCCAACGACATCGATTTCATTTTGCGCCATGAAGAAGCCATGTCATGCGTGGCCTTCAAAATCGACGGGCTGTACCTCTACCCCGAGCGCTGGCAACTGCCCACCCGCACCCTGATGCAGGCGCTGGGCATTGCCTACCAATATGGCGACGGGGGCAACGACCCCACCTTCAACCCCAATATCGAGCAACAGTGCCTGATCGATGTGGAACTGAGCAACCAGGAGCGGGGGCGGTTGCGCTGGTCGGGCATGCGCATCGACGGGGGTTGCATCGTGACCACCCGTTTGCAAAAGCTGTCTTCGGTGTCGCAAATCAAAACCCTGGAGTCTGCCGGTTATCTGCCCACTCAAATCCAGATGTTTGAGAACGCCCTGAACAACCACGGCGGCATGCTGGTGCTGTCGGGCACGGTGGGTACGGGCAAGAGCCTGACGCTGTCGGTGTTGATGTCGATGCTGCCCAAAGACCGCAAAATCATCTCGCTGGAAGACCCGGTGGAATTCCTGATCCCGAATGTGCACCAACGCACGGTGGTGCGCGACATGCTGTCGCAGGACGACCGGGATTTTGCGGCCGCCGTGCGCGCCTTGTTGCGCAGCGCCCTCGACGGCCTGTTGTTTGGCGAGGTGCGCGACGTGCCGGCCGGCAAGGTGGTGCGGGCGGTGCTGGAGTCGGGGCACGACATCTACACCACGGTTCACGCCCGCGACGCGCTGGGCATCTTCGCCCGCCTGAGCTCGCCGGAGATCAACATCCCGCTCGAAGTGCTGGCCGCACCGGGCAGCGTGAAGCTTTGCGTCAACCAGGCCCTGATCCCGCGGCTGTGCCCACACTGCGCGCTGGACCATCGGGCGGCGGCCATAGATGCCGACTATCTGAAGATGTTTACCCACCTGTTCGATGTCGGCCCCAGCCAATTGCTGTTTCGCAATGAAAAGGGTTGCGCGAAATGCCAGAACAAAGACCTCAGCCAGTTCAATGGCTATTCGGGGCGCAGCGTGGCCGCCGAGATGCTGGTGCCCGACGTCGAGTTGTCGCACTGCATCATGAACGGCAGCCGCTTTGACCAGGCCAAGTGGTGGTCGAACAAGTCGGATGGCCGCATAGACACGCTGGAGCTGGCAGGCAAATCGACCATGCAAGTGGCCCTGACCAAGGCTTGCATGGGCTGGCACGATGTGCGTGACATTGAGCGCCGCTTCACGAGTTTTGAGCACCTGCTCTGGCAAAAGCAAAACCAGACCAAGGCCATCCATCACCGCCCGCACATGGAGGTGTCATGACCCCGATGACGATGACACTGGCACAGCGATGGGCTTGTTGGCAGTTCAGCTCGCGCCGGGCCACCTACTATGAAGACTTGGCGATGCTGATCGACTCGAGCCATATGCGTCTGCTCGATGTGTTCCGCCTCGATGGCGAACGCTTTGGCGAGGCCCCGCGCGGCGTGCTGTCGCGCCTGTGGGAAGAGCGCTTCATTGTGTACGGGGCCGATTTGGCCAGTGCCTGGGCGGGCACCCTGCCCGATCTGGAAGTGTCGGTGCTGCGGGTGCAGTCGAACACGGGAGACAAGGCCATCTCGAACACCTTGCGAGAGATGGCCCGCATGGCGCGGTTGTCTGAGCGCATTTTCCATCAGGCGGTGGCCACTTTGCTGGTGGGGGTGGTGACGGTGTCGCTGGCCTCGGGCATGGTGTTGATCATGATTCCGTGGACGGTGGGTGTGATCAGGGAATCTTTGGATATTCCATTCGAGTATTGGGGGCCGGTGGGCAAGATACTGGTGGGCATAGGCCGCTGGGCCGAAGAATGGCGCGTGGGCATCTTGCTGGCCCTGGGGGCGATGGCCTTCGGGATCTCGCAACTGCAACGCTGGACGGGCAGCTGGCGGGCCTGGTGCGATGAAAAACTGATCGGCATCAACACCCTGCGCGACCTGATGGCGATGCGGCTGTTGCTGATGTTGGGCACCCTCACTTCCAGCCAAGGCGGCAGCCCGCAAACCCTGGAAGACGCCTTGCAGCAGATGATGCGCAGCGCCCCCAACCCGTGGGTGTGGTGGCGGCTGGACCAGATTCTGTACCGGGTGGTGGTGAGCGGTGCCACCGACTCTTCGGTGTTCAACACGGGCTTGCTGCCGCGTGAAATTTATTGGCGCATGCGTGACGTGGAAGAAGGCCAGGGTTTGGCCAAGGCTTTTCGCGCCACCAGCGACTACATCCAGGAGCTCATGTTGCCGCGCCTGATGGTGCGGCTGACGGTGATCCGCTGGATGATGATCGTCCCCTCTTTGCTGATCGGCATGGGGGTGATGGGCCTGATTCAAGTCACGAATTTTGAGATGAAGTCGGCCAGCCTCAACTACATCACGTCCACCAATCAATGATTTTTTTGAAAGGGAAAACCATGAAAAATGTTCAAGCTATTTTGAAGCCCCGGGCCAAGCTGCGAGACCGTTTGCGCAGCGCAGTGCAGGGCCAACAAGCCTTGCGAGATGGCCGGCACAAAGCACAGTGCGGCTTCACTTTGGGTGAATTGCTGCTGGTGCTGGTGATCATCGGGGTGCTGGCGGTCGTTGGCTTCAGGTCGGTGCAGCCCATCATCATCAGCGGGCGGGTGCAGGCGACCGCGACGGACATGAACAGTGCGGTTCAACGCATCATCAGTGCGGCCAATGCGGGAGTTTCTAGTACAAGTGCGCTTGATTACAGCTCGATCACCACCGCAAACATTGCTCAAATGCTCGTATCTTCAAATATGTACAGGGTCAGCGGCACTGGAGCCGGTTCATCCGTTAATCACCGGCTATCCACGGGTGGATCCCCAGCAGTGAAAGTCATCGCTTCTACAACTAACGATTTACTCACAATCGAATTCGATCAAGTGCATGATGCCGCTTGCGTGGATGTAACCAGTCTCTTACAAGCAGCTGCCGTCAAAGTGGTGGTAGGTACTAACACTGTCAAAGATGTCTCTGCTGGTGGAACCACACAATACGATGGTGTCAAGACAGCGACTTCTTGCTCAGCCGGCTCATCGAACACTTTGAAATTCACATATCAGTAACCCATCATGAAGCCTGGCGGAGCCCCCTCTTCACCCCGTCTTGCCAGACGGGGTGGAGTGGGCTTGCGCCGCCAAGGCTATGCCTTGATGGAAGTGTTGTTGTTTGTGGTGATTGCCACCACCCTGACGGTGACGGTGATGCGTTCGGTGAAACCCACAACCGTGGCCGAGAACAACATCGCCAAAATCATGATGGCTGGCCTGGAAAACCTGATGCAGGCGCATCAGTTGAGCAAACCCAGCTGCATCGACAAGGTGAACACGCTCTTCAATAAGTATGGCTCCAACATCTATCAATCGGTGGCCGAGTGGTGTTGGTTGTTTGAGCCCGACGCGGTGAACCGGAGATACCCATACCCGAGCATACCGACAGAAACGTTTCAGGCTGACCAAAATGCCTACTATTTGCCCACCCGAAATTTGAGCGATTTTTGGGGGAGCAGCAATGGGCGGGATAACGGCCAAGGCAAGTACTTGAGCAACCCGGGCATAGGGGTGTCGATTTACACCAACCGCGACCTGATTCTGAGCATTCAAATCAACAGCAGCCAGATTTTGGGCATGGGTTATGACCAGTGTATGGAATTGATGAACAGCCTGGTTTTCAGACTATCCACTCAGGGCCATTACCTGTACCTGCAAACGGTCGCGGGAACTGCGGTGATCAGCAACGGGCCACTGGTGAACAATATATATGCCTCATACCACCTTGATCCTACCAACCCAAATACGGTCAAAAATCAAATCTCCCAATTCCTACAAAATTATTGCAAAAGGCCATGGACTGGTTCGTATGAGAACCGTAACGAGTTGTGGATTTATTTGGGGGTCAGGGCATGAATGTGCTGACCGAATTATTGCTGGCCATTTTGGTTTCTGCCCTGCTGGCGGTGAACACGGTGGTGCAGACCAACCAGACCACAAACGAAACGGCCGCCATCGCCGCGGGCATTTACCTCACCTCGGTGGCTGCGGCCGCAGCGCGCTACGCACAGGCCAATGGCGGCGCTGCGCCTACATCAATGAGCCAACTCAGCACACCTGGCGGCCTGGGTTTGGGCAGCACCATACCGGCGGGGAACGGGGCGCCCGTCTTTGGCGTGGTCAATATCGCGACTGGCGGGGTGAATTTCACCTCGACCATCGCCTACGCTTGCACCCCCAAGCCCATGAGCATCCGGCAGGTGAATGCCGACGACAAAGGGCGCGACAGTTTGGTGAATGCCGCCATCATCGGCATGTCGGGCGGCGGGGCCAGAACCTACACCAGCAACCCCACGGTGGTCTATGGCGCGTTCGGTCGCTTCGATTTGGGGGCCAGCGTGACGGGTGGCAATGGCATTTTGTGCGCCTGGAAAAATGTGTACAACACCGACCTATTGAAGTCGGTGAACACATCAACTGCCACTTGTAACACGCTCAACCAATTTCAAATTGTGTTCAGCACCACAAACAACAAACCTGCGTACTGCAACGGCACTGGCATCTGGAGGGATTTAAATGCCTCACCCTGATAAGCCACTCACCTCCAATCGTGAGCAAACCCCTCTGACCCCGTTGGATCGACGCGATTTTGTGTTGACCATGGGCAGCCTGGCCCTGACAGGTTGTGGCGGTGGCGGTGGGGGGGGCATGGCCGCTGTCAGCAGCCCCCCGCCTGTGGTTCAGCCCGCCGCCCCAACGGTGTGGGTGGTGCAAACTTTGGCAGGTAAAGGCGGTATCTCAGGTACCGCCGATGGCGTGGGCACTTCGGCCACCTTCAATGCACCATTTGGATTGTGTGTGGACCGCTCTGGGTATGTGTATGTGGCTGACAATGGGAACTGCCTGATACGCAAGATCAGCCCTGCCGGGGTCGTGACTACCTTCGCAGGCACGGGCATTGCAGGCACTGCCGACGGCTATGGGCGCAGTGCGAGTTTTTATAACCCCAATGGCTTGGTGATCGACAGCCAAAGCAATTTGTTTTTGACCGATTCTTATGACAACAATGTCATACGAAAAATCACGCCCGATGGCCATGTGTCTACCTTTGCCGGACAATCCGGCGTTTCATTAGCGACCACAGACGGCACGGGGCTTTCAGCAAGCTTCAGCCTGGTCGGTGATTTGGCGATAGACCACAGCGACAACCTGTATCTGGTGGATTTGCAGTGGATACGAAAAATCACCCCCGGCGGTGTGGTGACCACGCTGTCAAGCCCTGCCATGTCAGGGTCACCCAGTGCCACCGCCAGTTGGCTCACGTTTAGCCAACCGGAAGGTGTGGCGGTGGACTTGAGTGGCAATGTGTATGTGATCGAATTTGGCCAGAAAAGAATTCAAAAAATCACCCCGGCGGGCGTAATAAGTACCTTGGCTGGTTCCGGTGTTTACGCCAGGATAGACGGCACCGGCACCAGCGCCTCTTTTTTCGCGCCCTACAGTCTGGCCGTTGACCCGTCAGGTGTGCTCTATGTGACTGAGGGTAGTGGAGACTCAAACATACCAGGCAACAAGTCCAATTGCATCCGCACCATCACCCCTGATGGGGTGGTGACGACCATAGCTGGACAACCCGATGGAACACCTGGGACTTTGGATGGCACGGGTACCCAAGCAGCTTTTTATACACCCGACTTCATTGCCATCGATGTCAGCGGGAATCTATATGTGTCAGACAGTAACTCGAACCTTATCAGGAAGATCATCCACATTCCCTGATCGCCTGCCCCTCTGCTCAGGTTTTTAATGTCCCAACTTGGTGGGGGCATTTGTGACCGCATGAGAAACCGTCGCCTCCTCCACTGATGAGGTCTTTTGCCCCCCATGCGGCCTTGTCCCGCACGAGGGTCGATGCGCCAGTGGCCGTGCTGTTTTTGGTGATTTTTTCAAACCGATGTTTCGGTCTAAATTGAGGGCCTCACTCACTTCAAGGTGCCCACATGCATAACCCCGTCGGTTGGTTTGAAATTTATGTCAAAGACATGGCCCGTGCCAAACAGTTTTATGCCGAGGTCTTCGGCAGCGAGTTCACCCCATTGCCCGGCGATGGTTATGAAATTCAGGCCTTTCCCATGACGCCCAATGCCTATGGGGTCAGTGGTGCGTTGGTGCATATGCCGGGTTTTGAGGCGGGCCACAACAGCGTGCTGGTTTATTTCATCTGTGACGACTGCGCGGTAGAGGCAGGGCGCGCGCAAGCCGCAGGGGGGCGGCTCTTCAAACCCAAAACGAGCATCGGGCAGTATGGCCACATTGCCCTGATCGTTGACACCGAGGGCAATATGATCGGCTTGCATTCGATGGCCTAGGGAAGCTCTTCAAGGCGGATTTCGAAGCAGATATCCGAAGATATCTGCAAGAAATCCAACGAAGCAGGGCGCCCGAGTTGGGGATGAAACGACGCATGGGGTTTTGCAGAGCTTCCCAAGGCAATTCTGAAAACCAATGGCGTTTTGCGCAGAGCCGGACGGGCGATATGATGCCTTGATGGCTGATGTCCCCCCGCTTGATCTGACCCCCGCCCAGACCGCACTGGCCCTGCCCTATGTTCGACTGGCAGCCTGTGTGCAGGAACTGCTGCAAGACGATACCGTGCAAGTGCCCGCGCGGATCGTGCAAGGGCTGGACGGGGGGGGCAGCCTGTTTGTGATGCCTGCGGCGGACCGCAGCGTGGCGATGACCAAGCTGATCACTTTTGTCCCCCACAACCCGGCGCAGGGGCGAGCGGCCATACAGGGCGATGTGGTGGTGTTTGACCCGCACACGGGCGAGCGTCGCGCCATTTTGCACGGGCCCACTGTGACGGCGCGTCGCACGGCGGCGGTGTCTTTGCTGGCCGCCCAACTATTGGCCCCCAAGCCTCGCGGCCCTTTGCTGATAGTGGGTGCGGGGGTGCAGGGCAAATCGCACTTGGAGGCGTTTGCGGCAGGCTTGGAAATTGAAAGTGTTCGGGTGGCCAGCCGCAGCACCGCCAGTGCCGATGCCTTGGTGGCGCATGCCAGGTCTTTGGGCCTGGATGCCCGCCGGGTGGATGATGCCGACCGAGCGCTGGCCGATTGCCCGCTGGTGGTGAGTTGCACCAGCGCACAGGCCGTGGCTTTGCGCGGGATGCCGCGTGACGATGCCATGGTGTGTGCGGTGGGGGCCTTTACTCCGCGCATGGTGGAGTGGTCGCCGCCAGTGTGCCAGCACATGGCCCGGCAGGGGCGCGTCGTGGTTGACACGCGCGACGCCGACCATGAGGCGGGGGATTTGCTGCAAGCTGACCTCGATGTGAGTGCGTTTGCCACGCTGGCCGATGTGGTGCGCCAAACCCCATTGGGTCTAGCGGCCAAAGCAGCCTCAGGCCCGGTGTTTTTCAAGAGCTGCGGCTGGGCCGGGTGGGATTTGGCGGCAGTGCGGTGCGCCATGCAGCAGGGTTGAGTGGGCAAGCAACGTTAGCCAATTGGTTGGTGCTGTGAGCAAAGCAGGTCCTTGCATGGGCTTTGAAGTGCATAGTTACGTTTACAAAGAATCTGCCCCTTCGTAGGATGAATTTGCATGGTGTTGTTGGACATGCGGGTTTTCAGTCTGCAAGACCCCTCTTGCCAAATAAACCAACTTGGTTAAAATCTCAAATGGAGAAGAACACACCTCATCGCAAACTGGCGGTTGTTAAAGACTTGGTCGGGCGCGGTCAGGTCAAGGCCACAGCCACGGCTTACCGAGGTGCTCTTGACCTTGGATTCAACAACTTGGCAGACATGTGTGCCGTGATCATGTCTTTGAAGACTGAAAACTTCTTCAAAAGCATGACCACCATTGCCGATCATCGAATTTGGCAAGATGTTTACCACGCCAATGCTCCTGACGGTCATGTGATCTATCTCAAGTTGACGGTGATAGATGATGTTCTGATTGTTTCGTTCAAGGAGTTGTGAACATGAAATGCCCTGAATGTGGAGCGGCCCATTTGATCTCTGACACTCGGGACATGGCCTATGTCTACAAGGGAGAGCAAACCATCATCCGGAAAGTCACGGGCGAATTTTGCCCCGCCTGTGGCGAGGTGGTTTTGGATGGCGAGAATGGCAATCGCTATAGCGAGCTGATCAGCGCGTTTCAACGGCAAGTCAATTCGGCTTACGTTGATCCCGCCTACATTGCGAAAGTTCGCAAAAAGTTAGATCTTGACCAGCGTGAAGCGGCCCATCTATTTGGTGGTGGCGTGAATGCTTTTTCTCGATATGAGAATGGCAAGACCAAGCCGCCTCTGGCCTTGGTCAAATTGCTTAAGGTTCTGGATCGACACCCGGAATTGCTGAACGAAGTCAGATCCGCATGAACCCATCATCTGTGGCCTTGGAGCCAACCGATTTTTAACGTCAAGGCCCGGTGTTTTTCAAGAGCTGCGGCTGGGCCGGGTGGGATTTGGCGGCAGTGCGGTGTGCAGTGTCACCCCAAGGCGGGTTGATTTAAATCAATTATTTTTAATTCAATATTTTTCGCTTTATTGCATTTTTATAATGCTTTAAGTAAAATTTAATCGGTTTTTCGCTCGCCCACTTTAAGCGGTTTTTTCTTTCACCGACCCAGGGAGGAAACCATGAACATCCAGCGCATTCGCATGATTTTTGGCTTGGCCGCCATGGCCTTGGGCGTGGCTCTGCTGCCTGCCTGCGGCGAACACTCCAGCAGCCCCGCCTCCACCTCAACCCCCATCTCTTCCATGAATGGCACCGTCACCGGTTTTGGCTCGGTGGTGGTCGACGGCGCAGAGGTAGAAGACGCCTATGCCCGCGTCACCCACGAAAACGCCGACGGCACGGTGACCAACGATGTATTGCAAATGGGCCAACGGGTGCGGGTCAGCAATGACAGCGCGGGCCGCGCCAACCAGGTGCTGATCGATGCCACCCTGATCGGGGTGGTCAGCGTCGTCAACACCAGTTCACTGACCGTGGCCGGGCAAGTGGTGTTGGTCAACACCGACATTGCGCAGGGGCCGGTGACGGTATTTGGCGGGGGTTACACCTCGCTGGCCAGCGTGACGGCCAACGATTTGGTGCAGGTGCATGGCACGCCGGTGTACGACGCTGCCACCAGCAAGTACCAGATCAAGGCCACCCGCATCCAAAAAGACAGTGGCACTTCGCGGGTACAAGTGAATGGCAAGATTGCCGCCTACACCACCAGCGCCACCGGGGCGACTTTCACCCTCAACGGCCTGACGATCAACACCACCACCGCCGGCACCAGCGTGCGACCCAATGGGTCGACCCTGGGCAACGATGTGCAGGTCACGGTTTATGGCAATAGCCTCAGCGGCAGCACTTTGACGGCCACTTACATTCGAGTCAACCGCGACCAGAGCAGTGGCAACACCACCGCACTGGCCCAGCTGAGCGGGGTGGTGTCGAATGTGAATGCGGCCGCGACCCGCTTTGAGTTGCAAGGCAGCACGGTCAATGTCGGCGCGGCCACGGTGGTGCGCCCCTCGGGTCAGGTGATTGCCAACAATGCCTATGTGCGGGTGAGGGGCACGGTCGCCAGCGACGGCTCGATCACGGCCACTGAAATCGTGGTGCGCACCTCGGACACCACGGCCGATCTGGCCAAGGTGCTGCTGATCGGCGTGATCTCCGATTATGTGAGTGACACCAGCTTCATGGTGCGGGGCGTGGCGGTCGACGCCAGTTCGGCCGGTTTGGTCAAGTCGAACTGCCCGGCCTCTTTTTCGGCCTACAGCGGGGTGGTGCGGGTTTGGGCCACCCAGCAAAGCGGCACTTCTGTGGTTCTGGCCACGCGCATGGAGTGCCAGCCTGCGATCGGCACGCAAGTCATCCGCTCGTTGGAGGGCACGGTGGCCAGCGTGGACACCACGGCCAAGACATTCAGCCTGACTTTGTCGGCCAACAACAGCCGGACTGTGCAATGGAATGACAACACCACCTTTTTAGGGGTGAGCGCCAATGCGGCGCTGGCGACCAAAGAGGTTCATGTCGATGGCTATATTGACAACCTCAATGTGTTTGTGGCGCGTGTGGTGCGGCTGGACGATAACAGCGCCAATACGCCGGAGCTGGACGATAAGGCCTATAAAAATAAACCGGGAAGCACTGGCACAGGCTGGACCAACTACCACAACAACCACCACTGAGTCGCCTGTTTCAGGCGGGCTTTGGGTGCCCTGATCAAGTCGGGGGCCTGAAGCCCTGCCAAATGCGCTGCAAGCCCAGCCACTGCTGGCGCCAGAAGCCACGCCCGTAGTCGCGCCGGCCCTGGGCCTGGTCGGTGATGCCGGTGGGCAGGTAGACGTTGTCAAAGCGTGCGGTGCCCAGCAGCATGTCCCACCACGGAAAGAGCACCCCGAAGTTGTGCCCGCCCAGCACCGCGCCAGGGCTTTGGTGGCCCACACCCACGGCATGGTGGTAGCGGTGAAACTGCGGGCTGACGATGAAAAAACGCAACCATCCCAGGCGGGTGCGCAAGTTGGCGTGCTGCAAACTCTCGACCATTTGCGAGACCGCCAGCAAGGCCACAAATTGCCCGGGCTGCACGCCGATCAACTGGCTGAATAGGGCGAACACGAAGGCGACCACAGCGTCATCGAGCAAGTGGTTGCGGTTGTCGGTCCACAGGGTCATTTGCCGTTGCGAATGGTGCAAGGCGTGCAGCGCCCACCAGGGGTTGAGCTGATGCTGGGCGCGGTGTATGAGGTAATTCAGGGCGTCGAGCACGATCAGGTAGAGCAGGAAGGACACCCAGGCCTGGTCGGTGAGGCCGGGCCAGAGGGCGTCGAGTTGCCAGGTGGGCCCGCCGTGCAGGCTGTACCAGGAGGTGATGTTCAGCACCCAGGGCTCGAGTGTGAAGAAAAATACCAAACGAAAGAGGCCCAGACGATGGATGAGGGTGTAGAGCACATCGGTGTAGACCGCGCGGCGGTCACTCAAGGGCTCGACCGGGCGCCAGCGCTCAAGCGGCACCAGCACCAGCAGCATGAAGCCGATTTGCAGCAAGCCCACCAGAAGCCAGCCGGTGGCCTCGTAAGCCTGCTCCAGCTGGCCTTGCTGGCTGAGCCAGACGGCCAAAGGTTTGACCACCTGCGCAAAGAGCGCGGACTGGGTTTCGTCGAACCAGTTGATCAGTGCATCCATGGCTTAGCGGGGGGTGTGGCGTTGTACCCAATCGGCGTAAGCCGGATGGCGGTCCAGGGTTTCAAAACACATGCCTTTGTCTTTCAGGCCGACGATCAGGGGTTCGAGGACTTCGGGGGCCCAAGGGCTCTGGCGCGACCAGATGCCCAAATGCGCCATGAGGATATCGCCGGGGCGGATGTCACGCAAGGCGCGTTGCAGCAAGACCGCATTGGGGTAGCGGTCACTGGGCAATTCGTCGCCCAAAAAACCCGCTGGCGCCCAGCCGACGTGCTGGTACCCGCACTGGCGGGCAGCGGCCAGGAGTGCGGGCGAGGTTTTGCCGCCGGGTGCGCGGTAGAGCGGCAAAGGCGTTTGGCCGGTGATTTGCTGCAGGCGCTCGGAGGCGGCACGGATTTGTCGGCAGTACCCTGCCCCATCGAGCACCCGGATTTGTCCGGCATGGGGCCCGGCGCTGGGGCGCACCCGAAAACGACCTTCGGGCAGGTCGGCACTCCAGTAGGTGTGGTCGAGGGTGTGTGAGGCCAAAGCGTGCCCTTCGAGGGCGCGGGCGCGCCACCAATCGGCCCAGTGTTCGCCCAGGCTGCCGTCGCCCTCGCGGGTGGGCTCATTGGCGGCAAAAAAAGTGACCCGCACCTGCTGGCGGCGCAGCACGTCGGCAATGTGCTCGGCCACCCCCATGTGACCGGTGTCAAAGGTCAGGTAGACAGGCCGGGGGCATGGCTGGGGGGTGCTTTGCGCCATGACCTCTGAACCCACCGCCACACCCGCCAAGATGCAGGCCAGCGCGAGCAGCCCCTGGCGCATCCGGATGCGCCAGGGCCGGGCGGGCGGGCGGGCTAAGCCGGTGCAAGGGCGCATGGGGGTGAGTGTGGTGATTGTGGGGATTGAGGAGAGTGGCCTATTGGCGCTTGGCGTGGTTCAGGGTCCAGATGCCGTGCGGCGACTTGCCCACCCGCACCTGGCGCTCGATGCGGCCCGTGGCCAGATCAATCAAGGTCATGCGCTTGACCCAGCGCGAGGAGACCAATAATTTGCCGTCGAGGGTGACCTCCATGCAATCGGGGCCGCCGGGGGCTTTGATCTCGCGCACCACTTCCAGGCGCTGCAAATCGATGACCGAGATGGTGTCGGCCACCCGGTTGCTGACCAGCACCTGGCGGCCATCGCCCATGGCGCGAAAGGCGTGGGCACCCTCACCGGTGCGCAGGTTCTTGACGAGTTTGGCCGGGTTGACGCTGATGTCAAAGACCTGCACATCAAAGCCGCCGGTGTTGGCCACCAGCAAATGGCGCTCATCGGGGGTGGCAAAGACGTCGGCGGGCAATGGGCCGGTGGGCACGCGCCATTTGATGGCCTGCGTGGCCAAGTCAACCGCCACCAACTCGTGGCTGTCTTGCATGGTGGTGTAGACGGTGGTGCTGGTGCGGTCGATCCAGAGGTGGCTGGGGGTTTTGCCCGAAGCCAGGCGCTTGACCAAGGTGGGGGTTTGTCCATCCCAGCGGTAGAGGTCGATGTGGTCGAGGCGGTTGGCCACCGTGACCAGCCACTTCATGTCGGGCGAAAACCGCAGGTGGTAGGGGTCGATGGTGGCACGCACCACGCGCTGCACTTCGGCGCTGCGCGGGTCGATGAAGGTGAGCGAGTCGCCCGCGGCATTGGCCACGATGACCGATTTTTCGTCGGGGGTCAGGTAGAGGTGGTGCGGCTCTTTGCCGGTGGGGATGGTTTTGACGACACGCCAGGTGAGCGGGTCGATGACGCTGACGTTGGCGTCGAGCGAGTTGAGCACAAAAATCGGTGCCCCCTGAAGTGAGACAGGGGTCGCTGCCGTGTTCGGCGCTGTGCCCGTGGCCGATGCTTCAGCCGGCTTGGGCGGTGCGGGCGACTGGGCCAGAGAGGGGCCGGCACTGCACCACAGGCCCAGCATGCACAAGGACTGCCGACGCGAGGGAAGAAAGGGGGTCAAAAGGGGCTCCAGAGTGATTGCAATTCCTGAAGCACAAGTGTAGCTTGGGGCCAACCATGTCAGGCTAAGATGTGTGCATGGCCATGATCAATGTCAAGGGAATAGGGCTGGAGTTCGAACGCATCGGTGCCCCGGCCGGGCAGACCGGGGCGCAGCGCCCGACCCTGGTTTTTTTGCATGAGGGACTGGGCAGCGTCGCCATGTGGGGCAGCAAGCAAGGGGCCTGGCCCCAAGCCGTGTGCGCCGAACTGGGCTGCGACGGTCTGGTGTATTCGCGCCAGGGCTATGGCCAGTCTGACCCGATACCCGACGTGCGGGGGACAGGCCGACATGGCCCCGATTTCATGCACCGGCAGGCGCACGAGGTCTTGCCCGAGTTGCTCGCCAAACTGGGCATCGATCGGCCTGTGCTGATCGGGCACTCTGACGGCGGCACCATCGCCCTGCTCTATGCCGCCCGACACCCGCTGGCCGCCTGCGTGGCGATGGCCCCGCATGTGAAGGTAGAGCCGGTGTCGATTGCCTCGATCGAGGCCGCCCGCACGGCCTTTGAGCAAGGCGATTTGCGCGCCCGTCTGGCGCGCTTTCATCGCGATGTCGATGTGGCGTTCTGGCAGTGGTGTGAGGTGTGGCTGTCGCCCGAATTTCGCGCGTTTGACATCCGCCCTTTGTGCCGCCACATCACCGCCCCGGTGCTGGCGATACAGGGCCGCGAAGACGCCTATGGCACGCTGGCGCAGATTTTCGAGATAGAACCGAAGGGGCCCATCGAGCACTGCGTGTTGGAGCAGTGCGGTCATTCGCCGCACCGCGACCAGCGCGAGGCCGTGACCCAAGCGATCAGCCGTTTTTTGCGCTCACAAGTGCCAGCTCTTGCGCCGTGAGCCAGCGCCACTGGCCCGGGGCCAGGTCGGCGGGCAGATCGAATTGCCCGATGCGTGAGCGGTGCAGCTGCACGACCTGGTTGCCCACTGCCGCCAGCATGCGTTTGACCTGGTGGTACTTGCCCTCCAGGAGGGTCAGTGCCAGCGCATGCGAGCCGGTGGCGGTGGCGGCTGCCGCACGCACGGTTTGTCGCTCGTCGTGCAACTCAACCCCCGCCAGCAAGCGGTCGATTTGCCGCTGATCGACGGGCTGGGCACACTGCACCTGATAGACCTTGGGCACATGGTGCTTGGGCGAGGCCATGCGGTGGATGAAGGCCCCGTCGTCGCTCAGCAGCAATAGCCCGGTGGTGTCTTGGTCCAGCCGTCCCACGGCCTGCACGCCTTGCACCGCCCCGCTGGTGGGGCGAATCCGCAAGGGGGCGGGCAAGAGGCTGTAAACGCTGGGCCACCGCCCCGGCTTGTGCGAGCATTCGGTGCCCGCCGGTTTGTGGAGCACCACATAAGCCAAGGGCTGGTACACCCAAGCCTGTCCTTGCACCTGATAGGGCATGCCCGGCTCGGCCCGCACTTCGTCGTAGGGGTCTTGCACCACCTGCCAGTGTTCGCCCGTGCGGCATTGAACCAGACCCTGCTCAACCAGCCCCAGACACACCCGACGCGTGCCAAAGCCTTGTGAATACAGCAATTGATGCCAGGACAAGGGGTGCATGGATCAGGGGAGTGGGGGGGATGGTCAGGGCGTGGGCTGGTTTTGCGGCAAAGAGGTGCGGGCAAACTGCGCGATGGCCACACCCATCAGGCAAATGAGGGCACCCAGGATTTTGGCGCCACTGTAAGACTCTCCGGTCACGAACCAGGCCATCAGGCCGGCCACCGGGGGCATCAGGTACATGAGCGGGGCGGTGCGGGCCACCCCCCTGACCGCATTGACCCAGCCCCAGACCAGCCAACCGATGAAGGCCGACACCACCGTGGCATAAAGAAACAGGGCCCAAATGTGCAGGGGCAAATCGGCCCATGGGGTGTCCCAGGCCAGCGGGGCATTGAAGAGCACCACCGGCACCGACCCAAACAAGGTGGCATAGCCCATGGTCAGCAAGCCCCCGTGGCGCTCGATGACAGGCTTGGCGGCCACGGTGTAATAAGAGAACAAGGAGGCGGCCACCAGCAAGACCAAATCACCCCCGGTGGCGCGCCAGGCCCCGCCCAAAAGTTTGTCGCTGAGGAACAGCAACACCCCGACGCAAGCCACGGCGACGCCGACGATTTGCCAGCGGCCCAGGCGTTCGAGCTGTCGGGCACGCAAAATCAGCAGTGTGAAGATGGGACCGCAAGCCAGGATGACCGAGCTGGAAAACGCCGTCGACCAGTAAATGCCGTAAGTCACCGGCACCACATGCATGAAGTGGCCGATGAACCCCAGTTTGGCCAGCACCCAGAACTCCTGGCGCGACAGCACCGGAAAGCGCAGCCCGTAACGCCAAGCCAGCACCAGCAGCGCACACAGCGGCATGACCAGGTAACGGGCCAGCAGAAAACCGCTGGGCGACATGGCCTGGAACACGATCTTTTGCACCGAAAAGTTGGCACCCCAAATCAAAATCAGACCCAACGCCACCCACAGGGCCTGGCGCTGGATTTGGGGGCTGTGGGGCATGGGTGCAGCGCGCCGCTTCAGATGACCTGAAAGTGATGCGTGCCGTCGCGGCGCAATTGCTCGACCAAGCCAAACTCCCAGTCCAGATACGCCTGCATGGCGGCATGGGCGTTGGCCGTGCCCTCATAAGGTCGCCGGTAGCGGTCGATGCGATGGGCCAACAGCCCGTCTGTGCCGCGCTCCAAGGCGTGTCCGGCGCGGGCCCAGGCGGCGTTGCCCCCTTGCAGCGCCAAAACCTCGGCCTGTACACCGCTGTCTGCGAGGGCCTGCTGCAGATCGCCCATGGCATAAGGGCTGGCGATGCCATCGGCACAGGTGAGCACACAGCAGCGCGGGGCGCTGCCCTTGAGCGACAAGGCCGCTTTGAAATCTGCCGCCAAGGTGGCGCGCAACATCCCCAAGGCACCCGCGATGTGGCCCCGAATGAACTGGGCGGCTGTGCCGAGGTCGATCAGCCAGGTGTCACCCTCTGGCAGGCGTTGGACCAATCGGGCGGCGTCGATCATCGGGGTGGCATGGGCCGGATGGATGCGACGCTCGGGCCCGGTTTCGCTGAGGTCGGCGTCGGTGATGCCTTCGAGCACCGCCACTTCCCAGCCCATTTGCGCCAACCAGGAGGCGCTCATGTCGGCGCGCACGCCCAGGGGATCGATGAGGACCAGGCGCGCACCGCGCACCGCCGCGGTGTGGTCGGTCTCTTGCACCAGTTGGCCGCCCTGAGTCGACAGGCTGCCGGGCCAATGCGCGGCGAGGTATTCATCGGGGGTGCGCACATCGCACACATAAGTGCTGCGCTCAGGCTGGGCCTGCCAGGCGAGCAAGGTGCGCCGGTCGATGCGAGCCACACCGGCGCGCTCGGCGACGGCGCGGGCCTCGGCCTGGGCCTGTCGCAATTGCTCGGGGCTGACTTCTTTGAAGCGGCGATCGGCACCGGTCTCGAGGCGCTGCCCGGCCAGGGTCCAGCCGATGGTGCCGTTGCGCAAGGCCGCGACGGGGTTGGGGATGCCGGCATTGACCAGCGACTGGGTGCCGATGATGGAGCGGGTGCGCCCGGCGCAATTGACGATGATGCGGGTATGGGGGTTGGGCGCCATGGCCCGGGCCCGCAAGACCAGCTCTGCCCCCGGCACGCTGACCCCGGTGGGGATGTTCATGGTCTGGTATTCATCGAGGCGGCGGGCATCGAGTACCACCATGTCGGTGCCTCCATCGATGAGGGCCTGCACCTCCTGGGCGCTCAATGACGGGGTGTGGCGTATGGACTCGACCCATTCGCCAAAGGCTTTGCTGGGGGTGTTGACGTCTTGAAACAGTTCGGCCCCGGCCTGTTGCCAGCCCTGCAAGCCACCTTGCAAGAGGCTCACACGGGTGTAGCCCAGGGCTTGCAATCGATGCGCGGCGATCTCGGCCCAGCCCTCGCCGTCGTCATACACCACCACGGGGGTGTCGCGGCGCGGGATACGGGTATAGGCGTCGGCCTCCAGCCTGGAGAGGGGCAGGTTGACCGCAAAGAGCGGATGGCACTGCGCGTAGGGGTCTTCTTCGCGCACATCGAGCAAGGCGATTTCGCGCCGGTTTTGCAAGGCATCGAGCACTTCGGCCACCGGAGTGACGTCCAGCCCCTGCGGGGCTTGCCAGGTCGCAGGTGCGTTGCTGTAGCCCGAGATGAATTCTTTGGCCTCGCCTTCAGGCGTGAACACATGGCGGCGCACTTTGCCGATGTTGGCCCCATACACATGGATGCTGATGGAGGCGCGGTCGGCCAAGCCGTTGCGAACCAGATGGATGTCACCGATGGTGGGCGAGACGGCTTCGATCTGCCCGGGCAAGAGGGTGAGCGGTTCGCCGCTGGGCACATAATGGCCGCGGGCATCGCGCACATAGGCCTGGCAGTTTTCCTGGCCACGCATCATGCCCACCAGGCCCCAGACGGTGTGGTTGTGGATGGGGGTCGACTGCCCCGGGCCCCACACAAAGCTGACCACCGAGAAGCGATCCTGCGGGTCGGCATAGAGCAAAAACTGCTGATAGCGCTGCGGGTCGGGCCGGGCCTGCTCGTCAGGCAGCCAGTCGTCGTGGCTGACCAGTTCGCGCAACAACTCGCGCCCCTCGGCCAAGGTGGTGGCCTCGTCGGCCCGGCGATTGACCAGCGAGGTCAGGCTGGCCACAAAGGCTTGCAGGCGGGGGTGCGGTCGGGCTTGGGCGTAGGGCATGGATGGGGCGACTCCTGACCCTCAAGTATGACAAAGCCGCCCGGCTTCGTCACCTGCGGCTTGTCACGCGCGAATCGCTTCAGCCGTTTTGCGAACCCCGGTGGGCCCAGGCGGTGGTGTGTTTCTCGACCATGCTGAAGAGTTCGTACATGATCATGGCCATGGCCCCGACCACCACCAGGCCGGCAAAGGCCAGGCCCATTTGCATGGCCGAACCCGCCGAGATCAGCAGATAGCCGATGCCCTCGTTGGCGGCGGTCATCTCGGACACGGTGGTACCCACAAACGCCAGCGTGATGGCGACCTTGAGCGAGCCGTAGAAATAAGGCATGGAGCGCGGCAGACCGACCTTGATCAGCACATCCCAGCGGCGCGCGCCCAGGACGCGCAGCACATCTTCCAATTCGGGCTCCAGCGTGGCCAGGCCAGTGGCGATGTTGACCATGATGGGGAAGAAGCTGATGAGGAAGGCGGTCAGGATGGCCGGTCCGATGCCGATGCCGAACCACACCACCAAAATGGGCACGAAGGCCGCTTTGGGCAAGGCATTGAAGGCGGTCATCAGGGGGTACACGGCGGCATAGGCCACACGCGATGAGCCGATGACAAAACCCAGCAAGACGCCGACCACGATGGCGATGCCAAACCCGGCCATGGTGACCCAGAAGGTGCGCCAGGCATGGGCGGCAATGACGCCGTTGAATTCGATCATCTGCTGGTAGATGCGCAGCGGGCTGGGGAAGACAAACTCTGAGACCTGAAAGATCGAGCACAAGGCCTGCCAGATGACGAGGGTGACGGCCAGCAGGATCCAGGGCGACCAACGTTCGAGTGATTTGTTCATGGGCGTGGCTCGTTCATTGGGCAATGGGGGCGTCGGGTCGGCGCATGGCGCCGATGTGGCCGCGCAGCTCGTGGACGATGTCGGTAAAGGCCGGGGTGTAGGTGATCTCCAGGTCACGCGGTCGCGGCAGATCGACTTGGCGCTGAACCACAAAACGGCCAGGGCCTTTGCTCATGACATACACGGTGTCGGCCAAAAAGACTGATTCGCGCAGGTCGTGCGTGACCAGAATCACATTGAAGCGCTTTTCCATCCAGAGGTCGCGCAGGGCGCACCAGAGCTCCTCGCGGGTGAAGGCGTCAAGCGCACCAAAAGGCTCGTCGAGCAACAACATCTTGGGCTCGTGAATCAGTGCGCGGCAGATGCTGGCGCGCTGCTGCATGCCGCCCGACAGTTGCCAGGGGAATTTGCGCTCGTAGCCCGCCAGGCCCACACTGCGCAGCAGCTCGACCGCACGGGCTTCGTATTCGGCTTTTTTGGATTTGAAGTTGGAGCGATAAGGCTCAACGATTTCCAGGGGCAACAAGACATTGTCCAGCGTGGTGCGCCAAGGCAGCAGCGAGGGCGCCTGGAACGCCATGCCGCTGATTTTGAGCGGGCCGTTGACGGGTTGCCCATCGACATGGATGGTGCCACGCGTCGGGGCCTTGAGCCCCGTGGTGAGCTTCATGAAGGTCGATTTGCCGCAACCGGAAGGCCCGACGATGGCGATGAACTCGCCCTTTTTGACCTGCAGGTTGATGTCTTCAACCGCGAACTGGTTTTGCGCGAGGAGGGCTTCGTTATAAGCCAACCAGACGTTTTTGAAATCGACGAAATTTTCGGCAGTGCTCATTTATTTCCTGGGCAGAATGTCCAGCTCTTTGGCGCTGGGCAGGAACGAGCCGTTCCAGACTGCATCGGGGTTGATGCGAGACTTGGTGTTGAAGGCGTCAGACACCTGGCTGGCCATGAGGGCCAAACGCGGGGCCCTGAGTTGACCAAAACCTTCTTCACGGGCATCGGGCGAGTTGATCACGGTGTCGATGGCCAGTTTGAGGCGGCGGGTCTCGAGTTCGGTGTTGATGATGCCGTCACGGGCCTTGACTGACTCGATGGCTTTGGCCGGGTTGGCGATGACTTCCTTGGCGCCTTTGGTGAAGGCTTGCAGGAAGGCTTTGACTGCGGCGGGGTTTTCTCTGATGAGTTTGGGCGTGGCGATGATCACGTTGCCATACAGCTTGACACCAAAGTCGGGGTACTGCATGACCACCACGTCTTCGGCCTTGACGCCGCGTGCTTCGATGTTGAGCAGCGAGGTGAAGGTGAAGCCGGTGATGGCGTCGACATCACCGCGCACCAGCATGGTTTCGCGCAGCGGCGGGTCCATGGCGGTCCAGTTGAAGCCGCTCACGCCGTTGGCTTTGGCAAAAATCGGGAAGGCACGGCGGCCCGCATCGAACACCGGGGCACCGAGTTTTTTGCCGGACAGATCGGCCGGGGTCTTGATGCCCGATTTTTTCAGGGCCATGACCGAGGCCGGGGTGTTGTTGTAGACCACCATCACGGCCACCGGCTTGTTGGGGGCGTCGGGGTTGTTGGCGTGGAATTCCATCAGGGCGGCCAGATCGGCGAAGCCCATGTCATAGGTGCCCGAAGCGACACGGGTGACGGCTCCGCCGGAACCGTTGCCGGCGTCGACGGTGACATCGAGCTTGGCGTCTTTGAAATAGCCTTGCGCCACGGGGTGCAGGAAGAATGCGGCGGGGCCTTCAAATCGCCAGTCGAGCTGGAATTTGATGGGGGTGGTCTGGGCCATGGCACCAGAGGCGAAACCGAGGCTGAGGGTGGCCGCCAGCACGGCTTTGAGGAAAGGGCGTTTGCTCATGAACATCACTCCAAAAAAACAAAGACATAGACTCTGGTGGTTGAGGAAGCTCTGCGAAACCCCATGCGTGGCCCCGACTCAACACGGGTGACGCCAGCATGCAGCGGGTTTGGCAAAACGTCCTGAGCAATCACTATGCCGACATTTTGACAATCCTAACCCAGAACGCATTCACTTTTGTGCACAATTTGAAGGCGTCCGGGCACCCGCCCGTGCAAACCGCCCCAAACCAGTGCAAACCCTCATGTTTCAGGGGCTAAGATGGGCGGATGAACCAAGCCTTCCCTGAACTGGTGTCATTGTTCGCCCCGAGCGGCCGCCTGCGCGCCTCGATCAATTTGGGCAACCCCATTTTGGCGGCCCGCGGGCCCAAGGGGCCCACCGGGGTGTCGGTGGACCTGGCGACAGAATTGGCCAGGCAGTTGGGCGTGGGCTTGGAGACGGTGGTGAACGACACAGCCGCTGCCTCTGTCGATGCGGTGCGCCAAGAGCGTGCCGATGTGGGCTTCTTTGCCATTGATCCGCTGCGCAGCCAGGGCATTGGTTTCACAGCCCCCTATGTGCTGATCGAGGGCAGCTATCTGGTGCCCGAGCATTCGCCCCTGCAAAGCAACGAGGACGTCGACCAGCCCGGGGTGCGGATCGCGGTGGGTCAGGGCAGCGCTTACGATTTGTTTTTAAGCCGGGAGATCAAGCGGGCCGAGTTGGTGCGCGCGCCCTCTTCTCCTGCAGTGGTCGATGTGTTTGTGGCCCAAATGCTGGAAGTGGCCGCCGGTGTCAAACAACAATTGCAGGCCGATATGTTGCGCTACAGCGGCTATCGGCTGCTGCCGGGCCGATTCATGGTGATTCAGCAGGCCATGGGGATGCCCGCTTCAAGAGGCGAGGCCGCGCGAGGGGCCTTGGCCGCTTTTGTAGAGCAGATGAAAGCCAGCGGATTTGTCGCTGAGGCCATGCAACGCCATCGCATTGCCGGGGCCAGTGTGGCGCCGGTGGCCCAGCGCCCTTGAGGGCAGTTGAGACAACCATGCAACCACCGATGAATCCATCCAAACGCAGGACACTTCGACACGGATGGGGCGCCGCCTGTGCCCTGCTGGCCAGCCCTTGGGCCATGGCGCAAGACCATTGGCCAAGCAAGCCATTGCGCTTGGTGGTGCCGTTCGCGACGGGCGGCAGCTCGGAGATCGTCGCGCGGGCTGTGACCCTGGAGATGGGGCGTGGGCTGGGACAAAACGTGTTTGTAGACAACAAGCCCGGCGCGGCCGGCAATATCGCCATGCAGGAGGTGGCGCACAGCACCGATGGCCACACTCTGGTGCTGGGGCACATCGGCACGCTGGCGGTGAACCCTTTTATATTTCCGCGCCTGCCCTACGACCCGATCAAGGACTTTGTGCCCATGACCCTGGTCTCCAAGGTGCCCAGCCTGTATGTGGTGCGGCCCGATCTGCCGGTGCGCAACCTGCGCGAGTGGGTCGAACTGGCACGCGCCCAGCCGGGGCGGCTGAACTACGGCTCAGCAGGCAATGGCAGCGCGGGGCATCTGGCGTTTGAGTACCTCAAGATGGTGAGCGAGACCTTTGTGGTGCATGTGCCCTATCGCGGGACCGGACCCATGCTGACCGACCTGATGGCGGGGCGTCTGGAAGCCGCCGCCGTGGGCGCACCGGCGCTGATGCAGTTCATCAAAGCCGGGCGACTGCGCTGCATCGCCACCGGCACCAGCGCTCGCCTGCCCCAATTGCCTGATGTGCCCACAGTGGCCGAACAAGGTTTTAAAGGGTTTGAGATGACGCAGTGGTATGGCCTGCTGGCCCCCAGCCGGTGGCCCAAGGCGCACCTGGAACGGCTGGAAGCCGAGGCCGTGAAGGCCGCACAAGGCAAAGCAGTGGCCGAGAAGTTGAGCCATGACACGGCACTGGCCGTGGGCCACAACGGGCGCGAATTCGCCGCCTTTATTGCCCATGAACAGGCGCGCTGGAAGCCCGTGATTGCGCGGGCGCAGATCCGCCCGGAAGGCGCATGAAGCAGGCGCGTCAGACAGTGGGTCAGCGATGGGCTGGCAAAGCGGCCCCAATGGCTCAGCTTGGCGTGTCACCGGCCAAGGTGATGCGGTGCAAGATGCGCCGGTGGCCGTGGTAGTCGTTGACCGGGTTGTGTTGGGTGCAACGGTTGTCCCAGAAGGCCAGTGAACCGGGGCGCCATTGGAAGCGGCAGGTGTACTCGGGCTTGACCTGGTGCTGGAATAAAAACTGCAAGATCGGCGTGCTTTCTTCTGCATGCATACCGACGATGCCCGAGGTGTGGGCGATGTTCACATAAAGGGCTTTGCGGCCCGTCTCGGGGTGGGTGCGCACGATGGGGTGATGCGATTCAAGCTGATTGGGTTTGGCGTCTTTGGCGTCGGTCTTGAGACGGTCTTCGCGGGTTTTGGAGACATCGGCTTTGGCCGAACTGGAGATGCCTTTGAGGCCATCGAGCAAGCGCTTCATGACGTCGCTGAGCTCGTCATAGGCTTGGTACTGGTTGGCAAACAAGGTGTCACCGCCATAGGGCGGCAAGACCTGCGCATACAACATGGAGCCCATGGGGGGCTGCGCCAGATAGGTGGTGTCAGAGTGCCAGATGCCGCCAAAGTTGTGGCGCTCGTGCTCGAGCTTTTTGACTTCGATGACTTTGGGAAAGCCGTCGAGCCCTTTGACAAAAGGATACTCAACCGGCTCGCCCATGGCCAAGGCAAAGTCAAGGTATTGCTGGGTGCTCAGGATCTGGTCGCGAAAAAAGATGACGCCGTTTTGCAAAAAGACGTCGCGGATGTCGCGGGCCAGTGCCGCAGAGACCCCTTTGGAGAGATCTACCCCGGAGATTTCGGCACCTAAAGAGCCGGAACATTTTTGAACCTTCATGACCGTAATTTACTACTGAGCTGCGCACTTGACCATGGTGTTCAGTCAGTCTGGCGACAAACCCGATGGCAGGGTTAAAGCCCCCATGTTAAGTTATGCATTCTTTGCACATGTGAGACAGGAGTTTGCCGTATGTACCGTCGTGAACTGATCAGCGCCGCAGCCTTGGCCATCGTTTCAGTGGCTCTGCCCGCCCATGCCCAGGAGAGCTTCCCGCAAAAACCGGTGCGCATTGTGGTGCCCCAAACCCCCGGTGGCGCGTCTGACGCATTGGCGCGCATCATGGCGCAAAAGCTCAGCGAGAAGTGGGGCCAGTCGGTGGTGGTAGAGAACCGCGCCGGGGCCGGTGGCAATGTGGGCATGGAGGTGGTGGCGCAATCGGCCGCCGACGGCCACACCCTGCTGATGAGCTATGCGGGATCTCATGCCATCAACCCGGCGTTGTATAAGAAATTGCCCTTTGACCCGGTGAAAGATTTCGCCCCGGTGGCGACACTGGCCACCCTGCCCTTCGTTTTGGTGGCGCGGCCTGACGCACCGTTCAAGTCGGTGCCGGAGTTGATGGAGCAAGGCCGTAAAAATCCACTCACTTTTGGCTCTGCAGGCAATGGCTCGGTCAATCACCTGTTGGGCGTGATGTTCAATATGAGCACCGGCACCCAACTCACCCACGTGCCCTACAAGGGCGCCGCCCCGGCCATGCAAGACCTGATGGGGGGACAGATCAATATGGTGTTCACCAGCCTGCCCTCCGTGGCCGGTTCTTTGCGCAATGGCCAATTGCGCGGCATTGCAGTCACCAGCGCACAGCGCTCGGGCACTTTCCCGCAAATTCCCACCTTGGCCGAATCGGGCTTGAAAAACTTTGATGTCTCACCCTGGTTCGGTTTGTTTGCCCCCGGGGCGACACCAGCTGGCGTGGTGCGCAAAATCAATGCCGACGTGAACGAGATGCTGCGCCAGAAAGAAGTGATGGAAAAATTTTCTGCCCAGGGGGCCGAACCGCTGGCGCGGCAACCGGCTGAATTCGCCGCCATGCTCAAGGCCGATTTGGCCACCTGGGCCGAGGTGGTGAAGACCTCGGGCGCGCAGATTGATTGAGGGCTGACTCGATGCACGATTTGTTGATACGCGGCGCACTTGTGTATGACGGCCTGGGGCATGCGCCGCAGCGTGCCGACGTGGCGGTGACACAAGGCCGGGTGGTGGAGATCGGCCAAGTGAAGGAAGAGGCGCTGACCACGGTGAATGCCGATGGTTTGTCGCTGATGCCAGGCATCGTCGATTTGCACACCCACTTTGACGCGCAAGTCACCTGGGACGCCAGCCTGTCGCCCTCACCCGCATTGGGCGTGACCACGGCGGTGCTGGGCAATTGCGGGTTTGGCATCGCCCCCTGCCCGGCCCCGCTGCGCGAGACCATGTTGAAGAACCTGTCGGTGGTCGAAGGCATGGACTTGAATGCCTTGCTCAGCGGCGTGGACTGGGGCTTTGAATCGTTTGCCCAATACATGGACCAATTGCGTCGTATCGGTCCGCACATCAACACCGCCGTGTTCGCCGGACATTCGGTGATCCGCACAGCCGTGATGGGCGAGGAAGCGTCTGAGCGCGAGCAACCCAGCCCCGAACAGTGGCAGGCCATGCGCGAGCAGGTGCGCCAGGCCATGGCCGCCGGGGCGATTGGCTTTGCGTCGTCGTTTTCGCCCAACCACAGCGGCTTCGGCGGGAGGCCCATGCCCTCGACCATCGCCACAGAGGATGAGTTGCGCGCCCTGACCGGGGTACTGGGGGAAGTGGGGCGCGGTGTCTTCATGATGGCCACGGGCTCACGCGCCACGCCCGACGTGATGGAGTCGATCGCCGCCGAGACGGGGCGGCCCGCCTACATATCTACGGTGCTGAGCATGTACAACGAGGCCAAACCGGCGCTGGCCTACAGCTACTACGAGCGCGCCCAGCAGGCGCTGGCGCGTGGGCATGAGATGTACATTCTGACCAGTTGCCAGCCCCTGTCGTTTGACTTCACGCTCAACGACCCCTATGTGCTGCTGAGCCATTCGGCTTTTGACGCAGTGAAGGCGGCCCGGCCCGAGCAACTGAGCGCGATTTATGCCAACCCGGACTTCAGGCGGGCCTTTCGCGCCAATCTGGCCGAACCCAAAACCGGGATTTTGTTTTTGGGCAACTGGGCACACATCGAGGTCGGTCAAACCGCCTTGGCCACACACGCTGAGCTGGAGGGCATGCGCATCAGTGAGCTGGCGCGGCAACGCGGACAAGATCCGGTGGATACATTTTTTGATCTGGCGCTGGAAGAAAATTTGCAGACGCACTTTGTTGGCAAGTTTTTTCAAAACCGCGATGAAGGTGTGGCGCCGCTCTTGAAGCACCCGGCCAGCGTGATCACGCTGTCGGATGCCGGGGCACACCTGAGCTATATGTGCGATGCCGGTTTTGGTCTGCACTTTCTGGCGCACTGGGTGCGAGAGACTGCGCACTTCAGCCTGGCCGAGGGCATACGCCGACTGACGAGCGAGCCCGCGCATCGATTTCGCATTCCAGGGCGGGGGCGCTTGCAGGTGGGCGCGCCAGCCGACCTGCTGTTGTTTGACCCGCAAACGGTGGGGATCTCTAAACCCTTGCCCCGCCATGACCTGCCCGCTGGTGGTCAGCGCATGATCAGGGAGCCCAGCGGGGTGCATGGGGTATGGGTGAACGGCACGCAGGTGTTTGACGGCCAGCGCCAGTGTGAGTTGGCCCGTGGCCCCGGCCAGGTGCTGGATCGGTTTGACGCATGATGGACAAGGAGTCGAAATGAGCGAATTGGATTTTTCTTGGCAGCGCCGCAGCCTGTTGGCCAGCGCTGCCCTGGCCCTGACCACCGGCGTGCAAGCGCAGACGTGGCCAGCCAAGACGATCAGGATGGTGATTGCTTTCCCGCCCGGCGGCCCCACCGATATCGTGTCACGGGTGATTGCACAACAGCTCAGTCAGCAGCTGGGGCAGTCGGTGGTGGTGGACAACAAACCCGGCGCAGGCGGCAACATCGCCGCCGAACTGGTGGCCAAGGCCCCCGCCGATGGGTATACGGTTTTTTACAACACCTCGGCCATCGTGATCGGACCAGCCCTGTATGGCAAGGTGAACTACGACACCTTGAACGATTTTGCGCCGGTGTCGCTGACCGCGAGCGTGCCACTGGTGCTGGTGGTGAACCCCAAGCTGCCGATCAGGTCGGTGCGTGAATTCATTGAATACACACGCGCCAACCCTGACAAGCTGAATTACAGCTCTTCGGGCACCGGCACCATCACGCATTTGGCCAGCGCCATGTTCTCAAGCCAGTTGGGATTGCAAACACAGCACGTGCCCTATAAGGGCAGTGCGCCGGGCTTGGTGGACTTGGCGGCCGGCCAAACCCAGTTCATGATCGACACCATGAACACCGTCTTGCCCTATGTGCGCGATGGCCGCCTGCGGGCTCTGGGTGTGGCCAGCCTGAAGCGCTCGGCCCTGTTGCCCGATGTGCCCACCCTGGCCGAGACCGTGCCCGGGTTTGAAGCCGCCGCCTGGCAAGGGGTGGTGGTGTCCGCACAAACCCCGGCCGAGATCGTGGCGCGTCTGAATACAGAGGTGAACAAGGCCCTGCAACACCCCGAGGTGCGGGCCAAGCTGGCGGCCCAGGGGGCCGATATTTTGGGGGGCAGTGCCGCCGAGTACGCCGCTTATTTGCGCAGCGAGATGCCGCGCTGGGCCAAGGCGGTGAAAGACTCGGGCGCCAAAGCCGAATAAAGGCCTGCAGGCCCGGGCCTCAGCCCATGACCAGGCCGCCATCGACGTGCAAAACCTGTCCGGTGATGAAAGACGATTCATCGCTGGCCAGCCAGGACACGGCCTGAGCCACGTCTTGCGGGGTGGCGATGCGACCCAAAGGGGTCATGCGCAAGATTTGGTCGCGCACCGACTCGGGGGTGTGTGCGCTGGCGCGGGTGCCTTGCACCAAGCCCGGTGCCACGGTATTGACCCGCAGGCCCAGTGGCCCAAGGTCGGCGGCCATTTGTCGTGCCAAGCCGAGCAAGGCCGCTTTGGCGGTGGCGTAATCGGCGTAGGCGATGGTGGGTCGGGTCACCAGATCGGTGCCGATCAGCACCACGCTGGCACGCGCATGCTGGCGCATCAGAGGCAAAGCCGCCTGACATAGCTCGAAGCAGGCGCGCACAGATCCGTCGATTTGGGTTTGAACATCGGGCCAGCCCAGTTCCCAGAAGCGGCGGCGAGCGTCGGGGTCAAAGCGATAGGGGGCGAAGGCGTTATGCACCAAGGCGTCGATGCGGCCAAACTCGGCGCGGATTTGTTCGGTCAGGGCGTGCACCTGTGCGGGGTCGGTGAGGTCTGCCGACAAAGCCCATCCGTCGCCGCCCAATTCGCGGCAACGCACCGCCAGCTGCTGCGCCAATTCCACTTGGCGGTGGTAATGCACCACCACACGGGCCCCCTGAGCCGCCAGGGTGGTGGCAATGGCCGAGCCGATCCCTCCGCTGGCGCCGGTGACCAGCACGACGCGATCTTGGAATCGTGCGCTGGCGGGGTTCATGGCCACAAATCGGTCGCGACGACCGCTTTCATGTCGGGCACCCGTGAGATCAGGCCCACCGCGTGGTAAGCCTGTGCGCCTTTTTGCAATGCCGCGACATCCACCGCCCCCAGCCCGTGGCGCTGGGTGTAGGCGGAGACGCTGGAGAGGTTGCGCAAACGGATGATTTCACGGTTGAGCGCCAGGTTTTGGCCGTCGATGGCGTGCTTTTGCGCTTGCAGGGCCGCTTGTTCGGGTTGGTCAGAGGCCCATTGCACACTGTCGCGCCAGGCACGCATGAAATTTTGCAGCATGGGTTTTTGTGACTGGTAGGTCTCTTCGCGCACCACCAGCACGTCGCTGGTCAGGGGGAGCCAGTCACGCACCTCCATCACCGTCACATCGCGCAGCCCACGCTGGCGCGCCACCGCCAGGCCGGTGTCGGTGGCGGCGGTGGCATCGACCTGCCCTTGCATGAGTGGCGCGAAGTTCAGCAGACCCGTGACCACCAGGGTGATGTCGCTTTCCTTCAAGCCGGCTTGGGCCAGCATCAGTTGCAGGTTCTGGCGGGTGCCACTGGCCAGGCTGTAGACGCCGACGCGTTTGCCTTTGAGGTCGGCGGGTCGGGTGATGCCGGAAGATGGCAGGGCCACCACATTGAAGACATTTTGCGGGTAAATGTCATAGATGACGCGCAGTTTTTCGCCTTTGTCCAAAGCAGCGAACAGCGAACCCGGGTCGGTGAAGGCGATGTCGGCCTGGCCGCTGATGAGGTTGCGCAGTGCATCACCGCCGCCCGCACCGGGCAGCATGGTGAGGGCCAGTCCTTTTTGCCGGAAGAAGCCTTGCTCTGCCTCGGCCAGCAAGTGGGCGATCTCGGTGATGGGTTTGCTCCACAAAGCGAGCGTGACTTTTTTCAGACTTTGTGTCTGAGCGCACAGGGGCCACAGGCCCAAGCCAGCGGCCAGGCCCAGAGCGGTGCGGCGAGACAAGCGTTGCGGGGAGGGATTCAATTTCATTCCTTCCAGTTTTTGAATTCGTCTTTTGGAGGCGGTTCGCGGTGGCGCAGGCTGTGCTGCTCGAAGCCCAACAGGGCCTGATACGAGACCCAGCCCAGCAAGGTGATGTTGATCAAGACCGCGAACATCAGCGGTGTGTCCATGGCGCCTTGGGCGGCGATGATCAATGCGCCCAGGCCGTGGGTGGCACCGATGAATTCACCCACGATGGCCCCGACCCAGGCGAGCACCAGAGAGACCCGCAAGCCGGTCAGGATGCCGGGCAATCCGGCGGGCACCTTCAAGAGCCACAAGGTCTGCCATCGGCTGGCGTTCATGAGGCGAAAGAGATCGAGGCTCTGGCGATCGACATGGCGCATGCAGGTCATGGTGTTTTCCAATAAGGGAAAGAAACACACCAGGGCGGTGATCACCACCAGCGGCCAGGTGCCAAAGCCCAGCCAGAGCAAGAGCAAAGGCGCCAGCGCCAATTTGGGCACCACCTGTGTGGCCACCACATAGGGCATAAGGATGCGGTGCCAGAAGGCCGACTCGCCTAAAGCCACCCCGGCGGCAAAACCCAGCAGGCTGCCCAAAGCCCAGCCCGAGATGACTTCCAGCAAGGTCTGTCCGACGTGGCGCAGAAAAAAACCGTTGTACCAACTGCGCCACCAAGACCAAGCCACCTCGGAGGGGGCGGGCAGCACCAGGCTAGACCAGGACCAGAGTCGGGTCCCTCCCTCCCAGGCCAAAAGCACCAGCAAGGCCAAGCCCAAAGACCAGAGGTGGGGCGAGGGCCCGGCGCGGTTCGATCGGATGACGGGCTCAGTCGGCATAAGGGGCATAACGCTCGGCGTCTTGAATCAGGGAGGCATCGACCTCTACCCAGCTGAGCAAATCACGCAGGCTGTGGCCCCCATCGTGGTGCCAACCGGCTTCGGGGGCGGTCATGGCAGCGATGGCACACACACGGCTGACACCGGCCAGACCGAGTGACTGCGCCCAACGGGGCCATTCTTCGGGGGTGACGGCCAGGCCGACAGTTTGCAACCATCGACGGGCCGGGGCCAGTGCCGCCATGACCTGCTCGGCGTCGTCAAAAGCCAGCACCTGTACGCAACGCAGACCCGGGCCAGGGGTCAGAGGGCGTGCTTCGTCGATGAAGGCGACATCGCCGCCCGCGCCTGACATCAAGCGGGCCTGGCCAGACCACTCCTGGGTCTGCCGCCACTGGCCCAAGGCCCAGGCTTCGTCGGCGTCGGGGGTGCGGCGCGGGTGCCGGGCATGCTGGTTTTGCAAGGCGTGGAAGAGTCGCTCGGCCCATTCACGGGGTGAGATGCGGCCACCGCGCTGAACATAAAACACATGGGGTGAATAACACCCGCCTTGATCATGCCGCGCCACTTCCATGGCGGCGAGAGTGGCCAACTCAGCGCCGTGGCGGGTGCCCAGTGCCGTGGCCCCCAACACACCAAAGCTGAGTTTGTGGCCGTGTGGCAACCAGCGCACCCCCTCGGGCAAGCGGCTGTGCAAGGCGCGCAAGGTGTCGTCACCGCCATAGGCGATGACGCATTGGGCGTCGGCGCAGGCGGCGGCTTCGGGGGCCAGGTCGCCGCCTTCCCACCACAACAGGGCGAGGGCGTCGCGCCAACGCGGCTCGACTTCGATCAGCACCTGAACGAATACAGTGGCAAAGACCGGCTCGGCGCTGGCCAGTTTGCCCACATTACCGGCCTTGGCCAGCAAGCCACAGACCAGGCTCCAAAGGGGCAAGGCAGGGACATTGCCCGCCCACAGATGCAGCAGTTGTGTCGGGCCCAGGGCCTGGCCCCAGCCGCCTTTGGCCAGAGGCTGAAACCGATCGAGCACCCAAGGGTTGGGCAAGTCTTCGGCGACAAAGCGCTGCAAGCCACTGGCACGGAAGGTTTTGAGATAACGGTTGAGGTGCAAGCGCACCATGTCGGCATCGAGCCCGCAAATGCGGGGCAAAAAATCGTCCAGCGTTTGTCGCGCCGGGTGTTGCGGCTGAAGCAAGAGCTGAATGGCCCGGTCGATGCGCTCCATGATGTCAGCCACAGGCATGGGGCGCAAATGCAGGGCCGCTTGCTGGCGCACCGTGTGTGTGACCAGTCGCACCTGATCGGGGGTAAGCACAGGCACTTGTATGCCCGCACAGGCGGGTGAACGATGACCCAGGTCGAGCCATTGCAGGGTTCGGGCGTCCAGCCCGGGGCAATGTCCGGCCGCAAACGTCTTCATGCCTGCGCCGCCTGCAAAAAAGCCTCGACCGCCAGCGAACAGCCTTTGGCGGGCGCACCCTGGGCACGGCCCAGGAGGACAAAGCCGTCTTCATGGGCATGGCCCAGGTCTTCGGTGAGGATGGTAAGGACAGAATTGAAATTGCCCAGATCGGTGTGTGCCAACACGCCTACTTCACCGTGAGGCCGCTCTTGGCCGCTGAGGGGGTCGAGCACACGGGTGCGTATCCAGTGCGGCCCGCTTTTGACGACCGGCTGTGCGCCCTGCCCCGAGTCATAGAACTGGGTGCTGAGTTCGGTCATGCCGTACATGTTCTGGCATTGCGCAGGGGCGACGCCAAAGGTGCGCGCCAATGTGCCGTAAAACTCGTCGGGGGCAAGCTCGCGCGATTGGCCCTTGAAGCCGCCGGTGTCCATGATGCGGCTGCCTGCGGGCAGCCGATAGGTCAGACCCTGTGCCAGCAGGGCATCGCAGGCGTGCACGAGGCTGTAGCTGGCCCCGAGCAAGAGCACCGGTTCGCCCCGTTCACAAGCCAGGGCGAGGTCGGCACACCAGTCTGAAAGGCACAGTCCCTGCGCATGGATGTAATGACGACTGCCGGGCAGACCAAAGCAACGCACGGCCAGGGACAGGTAATGCGCCAATGAAGAGTTGGGCATTTGAACTTCCTCGGGGAACAGCACCATCACACGCATGCGCTGGGCCTCGCGCATGATGCGCCGCTGAAAATGAAGGCGCATGGAGAGGTCGTAGACCTGCAAGTGGGGGTGATAGTGCCGGCCTTTATGGTCACCCCGGGTGGTGCCACTGGTCATGAACACACGTTCGCATTGCTCGATGGGCTCGGCGCTGAGGGTGAGGTCTTTGAAGGCATTGATCGGCACCGGGGGAATCTGGCGCCAGTCGCTGACCGTGCGCGGGGTGCAGCCGCGCTGTTGGCACACACGTTGAAAGGGCGCGTTGTGGCTGTATTGGTGGCGAAAGAGTCGCAGGGCCAGGTCGTTGAATGCCGATTCATCGGCCTCTGGTCGCGCGATGAATTGCAGCAGGTCTGACAACAGTTGGGGGTCCACAACCATCCTTTTCGGCTAAAACAAAGGCGCTCCGAAAAGGTGGCCATGCCGTGGCGGGCAAGCGGCTCTTCTTACGTCGGCATGATCCGAGTCAAGTTCACGGGTTCGGTGGGTCCATCTCAGCATCCGGCTCTACAGCCAGGCACACCCCGGAGCGTCTCTAGATTGTAATGCATGGCCCGGCTGAAGGGGCCGGTGCCAGCCTCAGCGGCGCGGGCGTGCGATCAGGCGTTCAAGCAGTTCGGGCACATAGGACTGCGGGTCGCCTTGCTCGGTGGCCAGTCGCAAGGTGGTGGCCACGGCCTGGGCAATGTGGCGATCGGCACCGGTTTGTTCGGCCATGGTGTTGTAGTAGCTCAGGTCTTTGAGGGCGTTGCTCAGGGTGAATTGCAAACCCGTCGGGTCGCCGTTGAGCAGATGCGGGCGCATGCGCTCAAGCGCCGCACCACCACCACCGCCCTTGGCCAGCACATCGACCAAGACCTGCGGATCGATGCCGCCCTGACGGGCGCAAGCGGCGGCCTCGGCAATGAGGATGGCGCTTCCCAACGACACGTAGTTGTGCAGCAGCTTCATGCGGTGCCCGGCACCGATGGCGCCCACATGGGTGATGTTTTCGGCATAACAGCGCAAGAGCGGCAAAGCGCGCTCGAAGTCGGCCAAATCTCCTCCCACCAGCAAATTCAAGCGGCCGGCAGCCGCGTCTTTGGGCAGCCTTGTCATGGGTGCATCGATGAAGCGGCATCCGGCCGCCAAAACCTGCCCGGCGATTTTCTCGGTGGAGGCCGGGATGGAGGTCGAACAATCAACCACCAAGCTGCCCGGTCGCAGATGGGGCAACACCCCGTTTTCCCCCAGCATGATGGCTTCGACCTGGGGGGAGCCTGTGACACACAAGATCAGCACATCGGCATGGCGAGCCAGCGTGGCGGCATCGGGGGTTGAGCGGGCACCGGCGCTTTGCAAATCGTGGATGGGCTGGTTGCCCGCGTGCTCAAAGACCATCAGGTCATGACCGTGTTTGACCAGATTAGAGGCGATGCCATGGCCCATGAGGCCGACCCCGAAGAGTCCGATGCGGGTGCGTTTCATAGCGCCCATTTTGCCTGCAAACCCAGGGTCCAGGTGCGCGGCAAGGTGGGCTCGTAAAAACGGCTGGCCGATTGGTTGACGATGACCGAGCCGACGGCGGGCTTATCGTTCAGGTTGTCGATGGCGAGGTAAGGCTCGACCGTGCCGCCCGCCAGCATCTGGCGGTGGCGCAACTTCAGGTTGACTTGGCCGTAGCCTGGGGCAGCGGCGGTGTTGACGTCATTGGCCCACAGCCTTGAGCGCCCCATCCACTCGACACTGGCCTGCCAGCCCATCGGGGCGGTGCGCACCGCCCAACCGCCTTGCGACCAATGCATGGCCGCATAGCCCAGCCGATCGGGAACCGCAGGCAAGCGGTTGCCGGGGTTGACGACGGTGGTGCTGTTGTTGGCCCCTTGCGAGGAAAAGCCCGGGTCGTAGACGGCCTTCATGGCGGTGATGGAGAAGTCGCTGCGCCAGTGTTTGTGCCACAGGTGTTGCCCGCTGAACTCAAGGCCTTGGCGTTGGGTTTGGGTGGCGTTTTTAAAGGCGGTTTTGCCACCGGCGGAAAAGTCGGTGACGATTTCGTTTTGTGTCGTGATCTCAAAAAGCGCCACATTCAGGCGGGTGCCGGCACCGTTGGCGTATTTGGCCCCCACTTCCAGATGACGCGATGTCGCCGCTTGCAAGCCGGTGTTGAAAGCCCCCTGAATTTGCGGGTTGCCAGAGACCACGCCCCGGGTGTAGGCCGTCTCTGACAAGGTGGGGGTTTCAAACCCGCGCCCGGTATTGCCGTAGACATTGATTTGCGGGCTGGCGTGCCAGGTCAGGCCCAGCACCGGATTGGTGGCCTGGTATTTGACTTGCCCCGTGCCGTCGCCGTCGCTGAGGTATTGGTCTTTGCTGCGCAGTTTGGCCGAGGTGTGGCGCGCGCCAGTGACCAGGGTGTAATGCTCAGACAGCAACCAGTTGCCCTGGGCGAACACATCGGTGGTGTTGGCCTGGTTCCATTCGTTGCGGTTTGGGCTGCCGGTGCTTTGACCACTGGCGGTGATGCCGCCTTGGCGCTGCTCGCCGGATTGGTCCATCTCGACACCGACCGTCCAATGCACCGGCACGGCTGCATCGTGACGCCCTTGCAGATGGGCACCCAGCCCGTAATAGCGACGCTCCAGCCCGACCCAGGTGCCCGCAGTGTCGGAAGCACCGGTGCCCGCTTGGTATTGCAAATTGCTGCGGTCACCCCGATAAATTCGGGTATTGAGGCTGGTATCGCCTTGGAGGCGGTGGCTCATGACCCAGCCGACCTGTTCCTGATGGACGGTTTTGCGGGCACCGCTTTGCAAAGCCCGTGTGCCCGCCGCCGTGGGCGTGGACAACTGGTTGATGTCCAAGCCCAAGGGATCCAATGCCAGCGGCATGTCAAACAAGTTGACGATGAATTTGTGACGGGTGCCAGGCGCCGAGTCGAGGGTGAACACGCTATTGAGCTGCTCACGTCGGGCTGCGCTGTTGGCGCGATAACCATCGGTGGCGAAGGTGCTGAAGTCAGCCACCACGCCCACCTGACCGCTGCGACCACTCAGTTGCCAGTCGCTGCGGCGCATGCCGTTGGCACCGACATAGAGTTGGGTGAGGGCCTCGGGACCTTGGCCCGCTTCGCGGGTGAAGGTTTGTATGACGCCGCCAGCGGCGTTGCCATAGATTTGTGCCAAGGGACCCGTCAGTACTTCGATGCGATCGACCGAAGTCAGGCTCACCGTAGAGGCCTGACCCTGACCATCTGGCGTCGATGCAGGGATGCCGTCGGCCAGCAATTTGATGCCGCGCAAGCCAAAGGCGGCCCGTGCACCAAAGCCACGGATGGATATTTGTACGTCCTGGGCGTAGTTGTGGCGGTTCAGGGCCACAACGCCGGGCACAGTGTTGAGCACATCCGACAAATTGACTTGCGCTCCGGAAGCCCTGATGCGATCGGCCCCTATGGCTTGCACTGAACCGGGCGCGTCAAATTGGCGCTGCTCAATGAGACCGGCCGAGACCCTCACTTCGGGCAATTGACCTTGCGCGTCGTCTGGCTTGCCAATGGGGCTGACGCTTTGAGCCCACACAGGGCCCAAACACAATAGAGATGCCATTGCGCCAGTGCGTTTGAGTGTCATGTTGAACTGCAAAAAGGGTGAAAGTGGGTGATAAAAAGAGCAGCGGAACTGGATCTGGCCTAACGTTGCGCCAGAGTGTGTATGGTGTTAAAGGGGTCAGGGCTTGATCTGAGAAAAATAGTGCGCCAAGGCTTGAAGGTCTGCGTCTGAGATGCCCAAGATCGAAGCGGTCATGATCGGGTCACGGCCTATGGCCTTGCCCGCTTGCATGGTGCGCATCGCATGCAACAGGTAATCTTCGCGCTGCCCGGCGAGTCGCGGCATTTGCTCGCGCCCGATGTATGTGGGCAAATGGCAGATGCCACATCGGGTCTGCTCGGCCAATTGCTGACCCTTGGCGTGCAGGGCATTGACGCCGGCACGTGGCTGGGGTTGCAGGGGCTGCTCGGCAAACCAGCGCGCCATCCGGCTGATGTCCTCGTCTGAGACCCCATCGAGCAAGGCTTTCATGGCCGGGATGTCGCGCACGCCCTCACGGATCAGCACCAGTTGGTTTTCAAGGAACAACTTGGGCTGGGCGGCCAATGACGGGATATCGGCGATTTGAGAATTCCCCTTAGGGCCGTGACAGGCCATGCAGGCTTGCAGGCGCTGCTCGAAGGTTTGCGCCATGGAAAAAGGGGTGGCCAGCAAGGCCACCCCGCAGAGGGCCCAAGCCCTCAGTTGAGAGATCAGACGCATGGATTACTTGCTGTAAGAGATGCGATAGATCACGCCGGCTTGTTCGTCAGACACCAGAACCGAGCCATCGGCCATTTGGTGCAGATAGGCAGGGCGGCCCGAGAATGACTGATCGGCCGGGTTGAGGAAGCCGGTCAGGAAGGGCTCGACTTTGGCGTTCTTGCCATCGGCGTCAGCACGCACGGTCACCACGTCAAAGCCGTACTTGGTGCTGCGGTTCCAGGAACCTTTGCGGGCGTTGAAGAGCACATTGCGGTACTCGGGCGGGAACATGGTGCCGGTGTAGAACATCACGCCCATGGAGGAAGCGTGGGGTCCCATCAGGGCCACGGGTTGCTCAACGCCCGCACATGCGTTTTCTTTCTTGATGTCGGGGTCAGCCACGTTGCCTTGGTGGCAATGCGGGAAGCCATAGTTGGCACCGACCTTGAGGCGGTTCATGGTGTCGTTGGGGGTGTCGTCGCCCATCCAGTCGCGACCGTGGTTGCTGAACCAGAGCTCTTTGGTGACGGGGTGCCAGTCAAAACCCACGCTGTTGCGAATGCCGGTGGCCAGGACTTCCATGCCTGTGCCATCGGCGTTGTAACGGCGAATCTGGGCATACTCGCCGCTGGGCGGTGTGCAGATGTTGCAAGGGGCGCCAAAGGGCACATAGAGTTTGCCGTCCGGGCCGAAGGCAATGAATTTCCAGTTGTGGTGCTTCTCGGTGGGCAGATTGAAACGCGCCGTGATGTCTTCGGGGGCCACATTGGGGTTCTGGTTGATGCCTTTGTAGAGCAGAACTTTGTCCACGGCCATCACAATCAGGTTGCCGTCTTTATAGGCAACGGCAGGCTGGTCGAGCTTGTCAACCAGCACGCGGGCGCTGCGCTGCCCGCCGTTGTCACTGATTTCATAGACACGGCCCAGAGGGCGTGTGCCGGCGTAGTACTTGCCATTGTCGCCACGGGCCAGCGCACGCACGCCGGGCACGCTGTCGGCCCAGACTTCAATCTTGAAGCCCTGCGGCAACTTCAGGCGACTGAGGTCGATATCGGCTGCTTTGGTGGCCGTGAGCTTGGGCGCCAGAGGGGCCAGAGTGGAATTGGACATGCTTTCGGGCATGCCTTGCTTCCAGGCGGGTTGCTGGGCCAGGGCCGCTGCGGCCAGGACGGTCACGGCCAGGGCCATGCCAGTGCGAAGGATGTGGTTCATATTTTTCTCCGAGTTTCAAGCAATGGATTGTTGACGATTTTCTATGACAGACCCGCTTTTAAAAAGCCCTGCAAAAATGGCAGGGCTTATTGAGGTCATCTTTTACAGACCGATCAACACTAACTATGAAAACATGGGCACTGCTCTAAATCCATTGAAGAAAACCCTTGTATTTAACCAGCCAGTGTCGCCTCCTCGACATCGTGGCCTTGCCGGATGAGGTGATCGAATGCGCTGAGCGCCGCCTTGGCCCCCTCGCCCGCTGCGATCACGATTTGCTTGAACGGCACCGTGGTGGCGTCTCCAGCGGCAAACACCCCGGGCAGGTTGGTCTGGCCGCGCTCGTCGATGACGATCTCGCCAGCGCGGTTCAGCTCGACCGTGCCGCGCAAGAATTCGGTGTTGGGCACCAGTCCGATTTGGACGAAGACGCCATCGAGCGCCATGTGTTGCTGCTCACCGCTTGCACGGTTAAGCCAGTTCAGGCCGTTGACTTTTTGGCCGTCTCCAGTGATCTCCAGAGTTTGAGCCTGGGTCAGGATGGTGATGTTGGGCAGGCTTTGCAACTTTCTGACCAGCACGGCATCGGCTTTGAGCTGCTCGCCGAATTCAATCAGCGTGACATGGGCCACGATGCCAGCCAAATCAATGGCCGCCTCGACGCCCGAGTTGCCGCCACCGATCACCGCCGTGCGTTTGCCTTTGAACAATGGGCCGTCGCAGTGCGGGCAATAGGCCACGCCCCGGTTGCGATATTCCTCCTCGCCGGGAACGCCTACCTGACGCCAACGCGCACCCGTGGACAGAACCAGGCTGCGGGCATGGAGGGTGGCACCGTTTTGTAACTCGACACCGATCAGTCCACTGGCGTCGGCAGGCACGATGCGGGCCACTTTCTGACGCGGCATGAGGTCCACGTCGTAGGCTTTCATGTGCGACTCCAGGGCAACGGCAAATTTGGGGCCATCGGTCGCCAGCACCGAAATGTAGTTCTCTATGCCCAGTGTGTCGTTGGTCTGGCCGCCGATGCGCTCGGCCAGCACGCCGGTGCGGATGCCTTTGCGGGCGGCATAGACGGCGGCGGCGGCACCAGCCGGACCGCCGCCTACCACCAGCATGTCATAGGGGGCACGTTCGGTCAGCTCAGCGGCCACTTGCGCATCGCTTCGGGCATCGAGTTTGGCGATGATCTCTTCGATGCTCATGCGCCCTGAGGCCAACGATGCGCCGTTGCGCCACACCATCGGCACGGCCAGGATGTGGCGACGCTGAACCTCTTCCTGATACAGCGCACCGTCGATGACCGTGGTCGTGACATTCGGGTTCACCAAGGCCATGAGTGAGAGTGCCTGCACCACATCGGGACAGTTGTGACAGCTGAGAGACATGAAGACCTCAAAGTGATGTTCGCCTTCGAGTTGGCGCACCTGCTCCAGCACCTGCGGCTCCACTTTGGGCGGATGACCCCCGGCCCAAAGCAGGGCCAGCACCAGAGAGGTGAATTCATGGCCCAGTGGCACAGCGGCAAAGCGCAATCGCGCCTCGCTGCCCTGGCGGGCCATCGAGAACGAAGGCTTGCGCTCGTCTTGACCGTCTTCACGCAGCGTGATCAGGGTGGACATGCCTGCCAAAGTGCGCAGCAACTCACGCATTTCGGATGCGCCCGCGCTCTCATCAAGGCTGGCCACCAGTTCTATGGGCAGGGTAAGGCGTTGCAAATAGGCTTGCAGTTGGGTCTTGAGGGTTTCGTTGAGCATGGGGCACCTGAGATGGGTTAGGGTGAATCGAGCGGGCGATGGCAGTGCCTGGTCGGGTTTAAATCTTGCCGATCAGGTCGAGCGAGGGGGCCAAGGTCTCGGCACCGGGCGTCCACTTGGCCGGGCAGACTTGGCCGGGGTTGGCGGCGATGTACTGGGCGGCCTGTACTTTGCGCAAAAGTTCCTTGGCGTCGCGACCGATTCCGTCATCGGTGATTTCGATGGCTTTGATCACACCTTCGGGGTTGATCACAAAAGTACCGCGCATCGCCAGGCCCTCAGACTCGACCATGACGTCAAAGTTGCGGGTGATGGCACCGGTCGGGTCGCCGATCATGGGGTACTTGATCTTGCCGATGGTCTCGGACGTGTCGTGCCAGGCCTTGTGCGTGAATTGGGTGTCGGTCGACACCGCATAGATCTCGACACCCATGGCCTTGAATGTGTCGTGATGGTCGGCCAGGTCGCCCAATTCGGTCGGGCAGACGAATGTGAAGTCAGCCGGGTAGAAAAACACCACGGACCATTTGCCCTTGAGGTCCTGGTCTGTGACGGTGATGAACTTGCCAGTTTGGTAGGCGTTGGCTTTGAACGGCTTGATGGGGGTATTGATGAGTGCCATGGTGATTTCCTTTCAGGGGTTTCAGGGTTTGATTGATGAAATCAATCGATTTGACTGAATTCATAGCCTGAATCTTAATTGCCACCTAGGGAAAACACCAATACTTGTTTTCAATCCCGGAAATAGCTTAAATCTATTGAAAATAAAATTTCATAGCTGTTTTCTTAAATTGGGGTCAGACCCCAATTTATGACCCCAATTTCTTGAAACAAAAACGCCCCGGCTGTCGGGCAGCCCGGGGCGATGGAGAGAAGTCTGAGGATGTTACTGCGGCTGCAGGTTCATGGCCTTGGCGATGGCGCGATAGCGCGCCGTGTGGTCGGCGTAGACCTTGGCCATGGCGGCCAGGGGCTGAGGCCGGGGCACGATCATGGCCTGATCTTCCAGGGCCGCCCTGATGGCCGTGTCGTTGACAACCTCGCCCAGCGCCTTGTGCAAAGCCTGCACCACTAGCTCGGGGGTGTCTTTGTGGACAAAGTAGCCTGCCCAGGTGTCAAACACAAAGCCTTTGAGGCCAGAGGCTTCTTGCAGAGTGGGAGACTTTTTGAAATAGTTTTGGCGCTCGGCCGACAAGACCACCGGGGCCTTGAGCTTGCCTTCTTCGACCAATTGGACATAGCCCTTGCCGTAAACGGTCATGAAGATATCGACTTGACCGGCCATCAGGTCTTGCAAGGCAGGGGCGCCGCCTTTGTAGGGCACATGGGTCATCTCGATGCCCGTCACTTTGGAGAGGTGCTCGCCCAAGAGGTGGTACATCGAACCGGGGCCGACACTGGCATAGGTGAGGGGGCGACCCGAGGCGGCGGCCTTGCGCGCGGCTGCCAAAAACTCTTCGCCGTTATTGGCGGGGAAGTCTTTGCGCGCGAGCATGACCAGCGGGTTGATGGTGATCATTTGCACCAAGCGAAAGTCTTCGGGCTTGTATTTGATGGCCGCGTTGGACAGGGGCGCGAGGATGAGTTCGTTGGGCGAGCCCTGAAAAATCAGGTGACCGTCGGCAGGGCTGTTGAGCACCTTGGCGGCGGCAATGCCACCGCTGGCACCCCCCAGGTTTTCCACGATGACGGTCTGGCCCAGGTGCTTGGCCAGCGTGGTGTTGAGGGTGCGGGCGATGACGTCGGAGACGCCGCCGGCCGGATAAGGCACCATCAGAGTCACCGGTTTGTTGGGGAAACCTTGTGCATGCGAGGCAGACAAGGTGCCCAAGCCCAGAAGAAGGGCTGCGATGCAAGCTTTCAATGCGTTCATGTTTGTCTCCGTCTGTGTTTTTAAAAAGATCGGTATCAAAGAAAGGCAATGAATCGTAGGTCGGGTTCACCATGATGTCCAATGCATTTTATTTTCATTTAATATGATCTAAAAGGCATGGATCATGACACTGCAACAGCTTCGCCAATTCGTTGCTTTGGCTCAGCAAGGGTCTTTTGTGAAGGCCTCACGGGTCTTACACATGACGCAGCCCGCCTTGAGCCGCAGCATCAAGTCGCTGGAAGATGATCTTGGCCAGTTGCTGTTTGACCGGGTGGGCAAACGGATTGAATTGACGCCCTTTGGCCACAGAACGCTGGATCGGGCGCAAGCATTGCTTGATGACGCCTCACAGCTCAGGCGCAGCGGCAAGGGTTTGCGGCCCGATGACAGCGGACGCTTGCGGGTCGGGCTGAGTTCGGGGCCTGGTGCCCTGCTGAGTGCCCCCCTGATGGCGCATTTCGCGCAACATTTCAGTGCCTTTCATCTGGACATCCATCGCGCCAACACCGGCACGCTCGCCCATATGTTGCGCGAGCGGCAAATCGATGCCTTGGTGGCCGATGTGCGCGCCCTCAAGCCGGCGCCTGACTTGTCGGTCGGTGATGTGTATGAACTGGAAGGGGGGTTCATGTGCCGCCCCGGCCACCCCCTGAGTGGCTTGAGGCGCGTGACATTGGAGCGATTGCGCGAATACCCGGTGGCCTCAACGATCCTGAGTGACGAGTTGGCGCGCATTCTGGTTGAGCGCTACGGCGAGCAGGCCCATCCACAAAACTTGGTGCGGCTCACCAGCGACGAAATCGCCCACCTGCAAGAGGTGGCGCTGCAAAGCGATGCGGTGGTGCTGGCGATCCGCTCGGCCTGCCCGGCGCTCAGCCCCATCAGGGTCGAACCGGCCCTGCACGCCAACGCCCGTTTTGCGTTGGTGACATTGTCCAGACGATCGGATGCGCCGCACTTGGAAGAGATCCGGCGAGTGATGCGCTCGGTGTTTCAGAAATTGGGGTCTGACCCCAATTAATGGTTGCTTTTGCGCCACAGGCCGCTAGGGGACGAGGGTGAGGAAGAGGAAAGCGGCAAATAAGCACAGGTGGATGGCACCGTGCATGACGTGGGTGCGACCTGAAGCCAGGGTGATGGTGCTGGCACCGAAGGTCAATGCCAGCATGGCGATGTCTTTGGCTTCCAGCCCCAAGGTCAATGGAAAGCCCAACCAGACCGATAAAGCCACCACGGAGGGGATGGTCAGGCCGATGCTGGCCAAGGCCGAACCGAGCGCCAGATTCATGCTGGTTTGCAGGCGGTCCGCATGGGCGGCGCGCAAGGCAGCCAAGGTTTCAGGGAGCAAGACCAATAAGGCAATCAGTATGCCCACCATTTGAACCGGCGCATCGACGGCGCGCAAACCCGCTTCAAGGCTGGGCGAGAGCCGTTTGGCCAAAGCCACGACGGTGACCAAGGAGATGAGCAGCCACACAAAACTCCAAACCGTGCGCCCCAATGTGGGGGGTGCGGCATGCACGGTTTCATCATGGGGGGCTTGGGTGGGCAAAAAATAATCACGGTGGCGGACGGTCTGAATGAAGACATACACCGACCATAAAGTGAGGGAAGACAAGGCGGCAAAGATCAGCTGTGCATGGGTGTAGGTGCCCTCTGGTGAACTGGTGGTGTAGTTGGGCAACACCAGCACCAGACCGGCCAAGGTGGCCAGTGCAGCAAGGCCACTGTGTGCGCCCTCAATGCGGAATGTTTGTTCGCGATGCCGCATGCCGCCCAGCAAGATGCACAGGCCCACGACGCCGTTGCAGATGATCATGATGGCGGCGTATATGGTGTCGCGCGGCAAAGTGGCCGTGGGATTGAGGGCCGCCGAATCGGCCCCATCGGCCCCATCGACCCACATGATCGAGACGATGAGCGCCACTTCAATGATGGTCACGGCCAGAGCCAGGACCAAGGTGCCATAGGGTTCCCCGACCCGATGCGCAATGACTTCCGCATGATGCACCGAAGCGAGCACCGCAGCCGTCAGGGCCAAGGCACTGGCGACCAAGCCCACCCAGCTCAGGGGTGCCCAAATGGCCCAAAGCGCCGTCAGGGCAGCGGCGAATGGAACCAGGTGAGGCCAGTGGTGCTTCATAGGGAGTGGGCGTCAAACCCCGATTGAATCGCAAAAACATATCCCTTATGAATTGGCAGAAATTGGGGTTTTGCAGAGCTTCCTTAAGTGCGTTTGGGTTTGCGCTGGGCGGCGAGCAAATGGGTTTTGAAGGCCAGGGCCACGGGTGAGAGTTTTTGCCCCAGATGGTGAACGACGTGCCAGGCCGAGGGCAAGGGAAAGCCGCTGACATCGAGCACCTGCACGCCCTGCCCCACCCCCTGGATGGCGTGCAAGGAGATGAGTCCCAAGCCCAGCCCGGCGGCCACCGATTCTTTGATGGCCTCGTTGCTGCCCAGCTCCAGGCGCACATCGGGCCGGAAGCGATGGGCGCGGAAATGAGCGTCGCCCGACATGCGGGTGCCTGACCCTTTTTCGCGCAGGATGAAGCGCTGGTCGTGCAAATCGCGCAGTTTGAGGGGGCCGCGTCGAAGCAATGGGTCGGTCTCGGCGGCAATGAGGGCCAGAGGGTTGGGCATGAGGATGTCGTCACACAAAGCCATGTCTTGTGGCGGCTGCGACATGATGTAGAGGTCGTCGAGGTGGTCGCGCAGGCGTTGCACCACCCCGTCACGATTGAGGATTTCCAGCGCCACATCTATGCCCGGGTGTTGCTGGCAAAAGGTGCCGACCAGGCGCGGGACGAAGTATTTGGCGGTGCTGACGGCGGCAATGCGCAGTTTGCCGCGCGACAGCCCCTTGAGGGCATCGATCTGCTGCTCGAAGCTGTCCCAGCTCTGCGCCATGGCACGGGCGGTGGCGGCCAGTTCCCAGCCGACCTGGGTCAGGTGAATTTTTTTGCCCACCCACTCGTACAGTGGCAGCCCGATGGCCTGGCTCACTTCGCGCAATTGCATCGAGGCGGTCGGTTGGGTGACGTGCATGACCCGCGCCGCCGCACTGACACTGCCGGTATCGGCCAGCGCCAAAAATAGACGCAATTGGCGAAAGGTGATGTTCATAGATTTTTATCTATATATAAACAAGTGAAAATCGATTTTACATAATGATCGGAAAAATTTATTATTTGCAGCACGGAGTCACTATATGAACCATATGCTCGATCCTGCGATTTTGTTTTTTCTGTTTGGCGTGCTGGCTGGCACCGTCAAATCCAACCTGGAAATTCCCCCCGCCATTTCACGCTTTCTGTCGCTGTACCTGCTGATGGCCCTGGGCTTGAAGGGAGGCTTTGCCCTGCACGCTTCGGGCCTGACGCCCGAGGTCGGCAAAAGCCTGGTGGCCGCGGTCGCTTTGGCGCTCATCGTGCCCTATCTGGGCTATCAGTTGTTGCGGCGCTGGGTCGATCGCTTTGACGCGGCGGCCGTCGCGGCCACTTACGGTTCCGTCAGCGCCGTGACCTTTGTGACTGCCGTGCAGTATCTGGAAAATCAGGGCATCGCTTATGGCGGGCACATGGCCGCCGGCATGGCCCTGATGGAGTCTCCTGCCATCATCATGGCCGTGGTGATCGCCAATTCGCTGCGCCAGCAGGTGGCCATTGCCCCGGTGGTGGTGCAAGCCAATGGCTCTGGCGCGCTGATGAATGGCCAGCCCAAGGCCGGCGTGTCGATGGGAAAAATCCTGCACGAATCGTTCACCGACGGCGCCCAGTTGTTGCTGCTGGGCGCGATGGCCGTGGGTTTGCTGACGGGTGATGCGGGCAAGGCGGCCATGGCCCCGTTCTCGGTCGATTTGTTCAAAGGCATGCTGGCTTTCTTTTTGCTGGACATGGGGTTGATGGCGTCGCGCAATTTGTCTCAACTCAAGGGAAAGTCGCCTCTTTTGATTGCCTATGCGGTGGTGGCCCCGCTGGCCCACGCCAGCCTGGCTCTGGGAATGGCCTGGCTGCTGAAACTGCCCGTGGGTGATGCGGCCCTGTTGATGGTGTTGGCGGCCAGTGCGTCGTACATCGCCGTGCCAGCGGTGTTGCGCTACGCCATCCCCGAAGCCAACCCTTCGCTCTATTTCGGCCTGTCTTTGGGGGTGACCTTCCCCTTGAACATTTTGTTTGGCATCGCGCTCTATACGCAGGTGGCGCTAATGGTGTTGGGATGAGGCGATGAAGTCGGTGTTCTCTAGGCAGCGGGTTGCATTTTTGACCCAGCACGGCAAAGAGGCCCTGATCGGCCCGATGCTCAATGAGGCCCTGGGCTGTTCGGTGCTGCGCGCCGAGGGGTTCGATACCGACACGCTGGGCACTTTCAGTGGCGAAGTGCCACGACTGGACAGCCAGTTGCAAACCGCGCGGCGCAAAGCCCGCATCGGCATGGATTTGCTGGGCACCCGCCTGGGTCTGGCCAGCGAGGGGGCGTTTGTGCCAGACCCCTTTGGCGGCATGCTGCCCTGGAACATCGAGGTGCTGGTCTGGCTGGATGAGGATAGGTCATTGGAGCTGACGGGCATGGCCCAAGGGCCAGCGCGCAGCACCCAGCGCAGTGTGCGCAGCGAAGCCGAGTTGATGCAATTGGCGCAAGAAGCGGGTTTTCCGCAGCACCATTTGTTGCTGCGGGCAGAAGGCCCCGCTGTGCCGACCATCCGCAAGGGCTTGCGCGATGTAGCCGAGCTGCGCCAGGCGTATGCCCAATGTGTGCGCGAGTCTACGCAGGGGCGGGTTTGGGCAGAAAACGACTTGCGGTCTTTTTGCAACCCGACCCGCCAAGCGATGATTGTTCGCGCGGCGCAAGATCTGTTGCAAAAACTGCGCAGTTATTGCCCGTCATGTGCCTTACCGGGTTATAGCGTGAAGGAGCGCCGCACCGGGCTGCCTTGCCGCACCTGCGGGCTGCCGACCGCTTTGCCCAAGGCGTTGCTGTGGCGCTGCGATGCCTGCGGCCACTCTGAAGCCCTGCCCGCCGGCAGTGCCACTCACGCCGACCCGAGCCGGTGCGATCACTGTAACCCTTGAAGACAGGGGGCGGCTTAGGGATGCTCTGCGAAACTTGCACGCAGTGAGTTTTGCAGAGCTTCCTTAGCGCCCCGATAAAAAAACCCGCCGCAGGCTGGCTTCGGCCAGCTCTCTTTGCTCGGCCTCGGTGTCACTGAGCGCTTGCAGGTAGGGGTGCATCATCTTTTGGCGCAGGGCGCGCGAAAACTGCTCCAAGACCTGCGGCGCGGCCTCGCCTTTTTCCAGCAAGCGCAGGGCTTTGGTGAACTCTTGTTCGTGCCACTGGGCGCTGAGGGCGTGTATTTCCTGGATGAGGGGCACGTGGCGTCTTTGGGCCAACCAACTCTGATAGTGGCTGACGCCCTCTTCAATGATGCTCTCGGCCTGGGTGTAGGCCTGGCGGCGATGATCGAGGCCGGTTTGAACCACTTCAGCGAGGTCATCGACGGTGTAGAGAAAGACATCGGAGAGCGCCTTGACCTGCGGTTCGATGTCGCGCGGCACGGCCAAATCGAGCATGAACATAGGACGGTGACGGCGGCGCTTGAGGGCCGCTTCGACCGAGCCCAAACCGATCAGGGGCAAGGTGCTGGCGGTGCAGCTGATGACGATGTCGAACTCGTGCAGGCGGTGCGGCAAATCGGACAAAGGCATTTGCTCGGCATCCCAGCGCTGCGCCAAGGCCTGGCCACGCGCCTCTGAGCGGTTGGTGATGACCATGCGTTTGGGCTGGCGCGCCTGAAAGTGGGCGGCACAATGCTCGATCATTTCACCCGCACCGACCAACAGCACGCTGAGTTCATCGAAGCGCTCGAACAGTCGGGAGGCCAGGCGCACACCTGCCGCCGCCATGCTGACCGAATGGGCGCCGATTTCGGTGCTGCTGCGCACTTTTTTGGCGATGGCAAAGGAGCGCTGGAACAACTGCCCCAATGCCGTGCCGATGACGCCGTGGGTCTCGGCCGCTTTGATGGCCTGTTTGAGCTGGCCCAGGATCTGTGGCTCGCCCAGCACCATCGAATCGAGGCCACTGGCGACCCGAAAGGCGTGGCGCGCGGCTTCGGTGTTTTGCCAGATGTAGACGTGTTGCTTGAGGCCATGGCTGGATACGCCGCCCACGCGACCCAGCCAGTCGAGCGCGCCCAGCGACTGGTCGTCGGGTGCAGCGCCATACAACTCGGTGCGATTGCAGGTGGACAAAATGGCCACCTCGGCGCTGCTGCCCAAATGAGAGCGCAGCTGTGACAAGGACTCGGACAATTGTTCAGGGCCAAAGGCAAAACGCTCACGCAGATCGAGCGTGGCGCTGCGGTGGTTGAGGCCGACGGTCCAGATGTGCATCAGATCACCCTGTGCAGCGCCGTGGCGGCACGCGCACCCTCGGGCCAATGGCGTTCTATGGCGGCGCGTACGCCGTTTGCATCGAGGCCCATTTCTGCCAGCAAGCCCGCCGGGTCACCGTGTTCGGTGAATTCGTCCGGCACCCCCAGGGTGAGCACCTCGCGCAGCACGCGGTGGCGGTGCAGGCATTCGAGCACGGCAGCGCCAGCCCCGCCCTGGATCGCGCCCTCTTCCAGCACCACAATGCGGGAATGGGTGCGGGCCAGGTCAAGCACCATGGCTTCGTCCAGGGGTTTGACCCAGCGCATATTGACCACCGTGGCGTCGAGCGACTCGGCCACCGCCAGCGCCGCTGCCAACATGGGGCCAAACGCCAATAAGAGCAGTTCGCGGCCCTGGCGGCGCAGTTGCGCCCGGCCCATCTGTGCGCGCACCTCTGCAAGATCGGGCAAGGCCATCTGGATCGCCGCCCCGGGGCCGCTGCCCCTGGGGTAACGCACGGCCACCGGGCCATTTTGCGCATAGGCCACCGAGAGCAATTCGCGGCATTCGTTTTCGTCGCTGGGACAGGCCAGGGCCATATTGGGCACGCAGCGCAAATAGGGGATATCGAACACCCCGGCGTGGGTGGCGCCGTCGGCCCCGACGATGCCCGCCCGATCCAGCGCAAACACGACCGGTAAATTTTGCAAAGCCACGTCGTGGATGAGCTGGTCGTAGCCGCGTTGCAGAAATGTGGAGTAGATGGCCACCACAGGTTTCATGCCCTCACAGGCCAAACCGGCTGCCAGGGTGACGGCATGTTGTTCGGCGATGCCGCAGTCGACATAGCGTTGCGGGTGCAGGCGGCTGAACTCGACCATGCCCGAGCCTTCGCGCATGGCCGGGGTGATGCCCACCAAGCGGGGGTCATGGCTGGCCATGTCGCACAGCCATTGGCCAAACACCTGGGTGTAGGTGGGTTTGCGTGGGGCGGTGGCGGGTTTCAAGCCCACAGCAGGCTCAAATTGCCCGGGGCCATGGTAGTTGATGGGGTCGCGCTCGGCCGGGGCGTAGCCTTTGCCTTTGCGGGTGACGATGTGCAAGAACTGCGGGCCGGGCATGGCGCGCAATTGGGCCAGTCGTTCCGCCAGGAGGAGGACGTCATGGCCATCGATGGGGCCATGGTAGGTGAAGCCCAATTTGGCAAACAGCGTCTCGGGTTGCACCCAGCCGTTGGCCTGTTGTTCAAATTGACGCGCCAGTTCAAACAAGGGGGGTGAGATTTCGCGCAAGCGCTGGCCCAGGCGTTGGCGGGCCTGTGCAAAGCGGCCTTGCATCAGGCGATTGAGGTAGTCGCTGAGGGCGCCCACCGGCGGGCTGATCGACATGTCGTTGTCGTTCAAGATGACGAGCAAGTCCAATCCACTGCTGCCGGCATTGTTCATGCCCTCATAAGCCATGCCCGCACTGAGGGCGCCGTCCCCGATCACGGCCACCACTTTGCGCGGCTGATCTTGCAACCGTGCCGCCATGGCCATGCCCAAGGCCGCCGAAATGCTGGTGGAGGAGTGGGCCGTGCCGAATGCGTCGTATTCGCTTTCGTCGCGGCGCGGAAAACCGCTGATGCCCCCGCGTTGTCGCAAAGTGTGCATGCGCTCACGCCGCCCGGTGAGGATTTTGTGGCCATAGGCCTGATGCCCCACATCCCAAATGATGCGGTCATGCGGCGTGTCGTAGACCCGGTGCAGGGCCACTGACAACTCGACGGTGCCCAGATTGGCGCTGAGGTGTCCACCCGTTTTCGCCACGCTGTGCAAGAGGTGTTCGCGCAGCGCAGCGGCCACTTCGGGCAACTGATCGTCGCGCAAACGCCTCAGTGCGGCGGGGTCGGTGATGTCGTCGAGCAAAGACATGGTGGTGGGCCTTGCGGTGGTTTTGAGCCCGAATTTAGGCTGAAATCGGTTTTGTGTCAATTATGGTTGACACTCTACATTGTCGCACCAGATAATAAAGTATCGGCCAATCCACCAGGCTGGCCCTGGCCCGATGGGCGCTTCCCGTTGATAAGAAAGCAGACAGATGGCACTGAGTTACCCCTTTGCGGCGTTGGTTGGGCAAGAAGACATGGCCCTGGCCCTGCAAATCGTGGCGGTCGACCCCTCGGTGGGGGGGGTGTTGATCATGGGCGATCGAGGCACCGGTAAATCGACCGCCGTGCGGGCCCTGGCCGATTTGTTGCCCCCGCTCAAGGTCGTCAGTGGCTGCCCCTATGGCTGTGACCCGGCCCAAAAACCCGCCGGGGCGTCCTGCAGCAGCTGCGGCATCAGCCCGTCGCGCAAAACCGAAGCCAGGCCGGTGCCCGTGATCGACCTGCCCCTGGGGGCCACAGAAGACCGGGTGGTGGGTGCGCTGGATCTGGAAAAAGCGCTGGTGCAGGGGGTGCGCGAATTCGCGCCAGGCCTGTTGGCCAAGGCGCATCGCGGCTTTTTGTACATCGATGAGGTGAATTTGCTGGAGGACCATTTGGTCGACCTGCTGATTGATGTGGCGGCCTCGGGCGAGAACCTGGTCGAGCGCGAGGGCCTGAGCCTGCGCCATCCGGCCAAATTCGTGCTGATCGGCAGCGGCAACCCGGAAGAAGGCGAGTTGCGGCCCCAGTTGCTGGACCGCTTTGGCTTGTCGGTCGACGTCAAGACCCCGCAAGACCTGGATGTGCGCATGCAGGTGATTTTGCGCCGCGATGATTTTGAGCGCGACCCGGCCGGGTTTCGGGCGCAATGGCAAGACGGCAATGAACGACTGCAAAAAAAGGTGCTCAAGGCACGCAAGCTGCTGGGCGAAGTCAAGACCGACGAGGCCTTGTTGCGGCAATGCGCGGCCCTGTGCCAAAAGTTGGGCACCGATGGCCTGCGCGCTGAGCTGACGCTGCTGCGTGCCAGTCGGGCCAGAGCCGCGCTGGCAGGGGCCAAGAAGGTGCAAACCAGCCATCTGCGCGAGGTGGCGGTGATGGCGCTGCGGCACCGATTGCGCCGCGACCCGCTGGATGACGCCGACTCGGGCGTGCGGGTGCAACGCGCCATGGATGAGGTGCTGGGTGCATGAACTCGGCCAGCGCCGAGGCTGACCCCGCGCTGGCTCAGGCCTGGCAAGACGCGCTTTGGGCCTTGCAGGCGCTGCAAGTGGATGGCGCCGCATTGGGTGGGGCGTGGCTGCGGGCCCGCCACGGCCCGGTGCGGGAAGCCTGGCTGCAAGCCGCACAGGCGGCGGCCAACCGCAGCTTGCGTTTGCCGATCAGCGCCGATGACATGGCCCTGATGGGTGGCATTGATTTGGGGGCGACGCTGCAAAGCGGGCAGATGTGCTGGCAAACCGGCTTGCTGGAACGTGCCGACGGGGCCTGGGTGACTCTGCCCATGGCCGAGCGTGCACCCCGAGGCTTGTTGGCGCGTGTGACGCAGGCGATGGACAGGGGATGGGTGGAAGACGGGCGCGGACAACGGCGCCCCAGCCGCTTTGCCTTGCTGGCGCTGGATGAGTCTGACCCCGAGGAAGGCGGTCTGCACCCGAGCCTGGCCGACCGCCTGGCCTTTGTGCTGCACATCGATTCTTTGCCCATGCAGTGGGTGCAGGCGAGCCCGCCCTTGAGCGAAGCCGAGGTGGCCCTGGCGCGGCAAAGGCTGGCGCGGCAAGGGGGCATGGAAGATGCGTTGCGGGCCCTGTTGGAAGTGGCGGCCAGCTTGGGCATCAACGAGACACGTGCCATTCAAATGGCCTGGCGTGCCGCCTGTGTGAGCGCCGCCATGCGAGGCGCGCAGGCGGTGGGAGAAATCGATTTGACCCAGGCCATCCGGGGTGTGCTGGTGCCACGCGCCCGGCGTTTCCCGAGTGCGGCTGACTCACCCCCCGAGCCAAGCGAGGCCCCGCCCGCAGAATCGGACACACCGCCTGAACCCGGCACCGACCCGGGTCAAGGCGAGCCCCTGCCCCCGCCGGAGATGTTGCTGGCCGCCAGTCTGGCCAGCTTGCCGCCGGATGTGCTGGATCGGTTGGTGTGGCAAGCGCAAGCGCCCCGCAGCGCCAGCGCCCAAGGGCACAGCGGCGAATTGCGCCGCAACCAGCAACGGGGGCGGCCCCTGCCCTCTCGACCCGGGCGTCCGGGTGAGCAAGCGCGAATGGATGTATTGGCGACGCTGCGGCATGCAGCCCCAAGGCAGCGCTTGCGCGCAACCGCGAGCGAGGCCCCGTCCAACGGGCCGGCACGCCGATTGAAGCTGCGCGCCGAAGATTTCCACACGCGGCGTTATCAGCAGCACAGCCCCACTTGCTTGATCTTGGCGCTGGATGCCTCGGGCTCGGCCGCCTTGCATCGGCTGGCGCAGGCCAAGGGGGCGGTCGAGTTGCTGCTGGCGCAAAGTTACGCCAGGCGCGACAGTGTGTGCGTGATCGGTTTCAGGGGCGCACACGCCGAATGCCTGTTGCCACCGACCCGCTCTTTGGTGCGGGCCAAGCGCGCCCTGGCCGGTCTGCCCGGCGGTGGCGGCACACCACTGGCCAGCGCCTTGCAACTGGCGCTGGAGCAAGCGCGGTTGCTGCGCCGCGAAGGGCAAACCCCTTTGCTGGTGGTGTTGAGCGATGGCCGCGCCAATGTGAATTTGCAAGGCGTGGGCGGGCGACAAGAGGCACAGGCGCAAGCGCAGGCCATGGCCCGGCTTTGGGGCAATAGCGGGGCCGCGGCGCTGTGGATCGACACGGCCCCGCAACCCGAGCCTTTGGCGCAAGCCTTGGCGCAAGCGATGCAAGGCCGTTATTTGCCGATGCCCCATGTGCAATCGCAGCGTCTGGCCGCAGCCATGGCCTTGCCACGGCAACACCCGGCGGGGTGAGCGTGTTAGACCGCCTCTATCCCGTGCCGGACTGGCCCACGATGCGCCACCAGTGGCCCCATAGCGCGCACAGCGTGTTTGTGCGCTGCGGCCAGATGCGCTGGCATGTGCAACGCATGGGTCAGGGGCCGGTGTGCCTGCTGATCCACGGCACCGGGGCCTCGACCCACACCTGGCGCGATGTGATGCCACTGTTGGCTGCGCACTATTCGGTGATCGCGGTGGATTTGCCCGGCCACGCTTTCAGCCATCCTTTGCCCCATCAAACCCCGTCGCTGCCGCACATGGCGCAGGCTTTGCTGGCTTTGCTGACCCAATTGCAAGTGAGGCCCGCTTTGTGGGTGGGCCATTCGGCGGGTGCGACCATTGCCGCACAGTGCCTCTTGGACTCCGCCTGGCTGGCGCAGGGTGAGCTCGGGCGCTTGGTGGCCCTGAACCCGGCGTGGCTGCCCATGCCGGGCAGTGCACGCTGGTTTTATCCGCTGGCGGCTTGGGTGGTGGGGCACAACCCCTTGTCGGGATGGCTGGCCGCCAAGCAAGTGAGCTGGGCCCAAATGGCCGACAAAATGTTGGCGCAAACCGGCTCGACGATCGATGAGGAGGGGCAGCGGTGCTACCGATATCTGCTGTCTCAACCCAGCCACGCGCGCGGGGTGTTGCAAATGATGGCGGCTTGGAACCTGCTGGCGTTTGAGCCACAGCTGTCAGGCCTGAAGGTGCCGGTGCAGATGCAAATCGGGCTGGCCGATGGCACCATACCGCCCAGCCTGGCCGACCGCGCTCAGGTGTTGCTGCCCCATGCGACGCGCCTGGATTGGCCAGGTCTGGGGCATTTGGCGCATGAAGAAAAACCGCAGCAGTGCGTGGAGGCAATGCTGGCGGGGTGAGTCGAGGCCAGCGCTTCCCTATGGATCGCTGCTTTAAGCGGCAAGTGATCAAGCCCCAAACGGCCCATTGAGCACCACGTTTTGCCAGTTCAGCAAGCCCGCCGTGCTGACCCAAGCCAGATAAGGCAGGTTCAGCAGTGCCGCCGGGCGCGACACGCGCCATAGGCCGACGATCAAGGCCACGATGGACAACCACAGAAAGCCCCACTCGAACATGGCCCAGTCGGGCCGTTTGAGGGTGAAGAACAGGGCGCTCCAGAGCACATTGAAGAAGGCGTTGGCGGCAAACAGCAACACCACACGGCGGCGCGAGTGCGGCCAGGGGGCGGCGTGCCAGGCCAGCCAGCCGCTGATGGCGGCGAGTGTGAAGATGGTGGTCCAAATGGGGCCAAACCAGAGATCGGGGGGCTTCCAACCGGGTTGCTGCAGCCCCAGGTACCAGGGGCCAATGTCGGTCAAAGCGCCCCCCACACCGGCCACCGCATAGCTGATGGCCAGCGCGACCCACAAACTGGGCCAGCGGGGAGGAAGGGTCATACGCGTGCGAATCCGAACAAGTGTGCCAAATCTTTGAAGAAGATTTTGACATGCGCCATCGGTTTGCGCCGAACGAGCCGCTTGTTCATGTACGCATCAAAGGTCAATTGCTGCACGTCGCGGTCGTCGCACATGGCGACGAAGCGCTCGCGACGGCGATCGTTTTGGTACCAGAAATACTGCATCAGCCCCAGCACCCAGAACACCTTGCCGTGCTCTTTGAGGAAACGCTGGCGGGCCCGGCGCAAATGCGCCGGATTGGCGCTGTCCAGAAACTGGTGGGCGGCCTGCGCGACCATGGTGCCGCAAGCCATGGCGTAGTAGATGCCCTCGCCCGATGAGGGGGCCACCACGCCGGCGGCATCGCCGGTGAGGATGACGTCGCGCCCGTTGTCCCAGCGCGGCAAGGGTTTGAGCGGGATCGGGGCGCCTTCGCGGCGCAAGGTGGACGCCCCGGTCAAGCCGGCCGCGGCACGCAATTGGGCCACGCCGGTGCGCAATGAAAAGCCTTTGTCGGCGCTGCCGGTGCCGACACTGAGCGTGTTGCCGTGCGGGAAGACCCAACCGTAAAAATCGGGCGACAGGTGCCCCTGGTACCAGACATCACAACGCTCAGGGTCGTAGCCGTCCTGACCCCGGGGGGCTTGCAAGATCTCGTGATAGGCGAACACCAGTTTGGTCTTGTCGGCGTTGGCGATGGCCTGGCGCGCCACCTCGGAGCGGGCACCGTCGGCCCCCACCACCAATCGGGCATGGGCACGCACCGGGGTGGTCTGCCCGTGGCTGTCGCGCCTTTCGTAGTGCACCCATTGGCCGCCATTGGGGTCGGCCTCCAGGCGATCGAAGCGGCCACGCTCGCGCAGTGCGCCGTGACGGGCCGCGCGTTGGCGCAACCACTCGTCAAACACGTCGCGGTCAACCATGCCGACATAGCCGTTGTCGATGGGGATGTCGACCTGCCGGTTGGAGGGGGCCACCATGCGGGCGCATTTGATTTTGGCGACGATCAATTCGTCGGGGATGTCGTAATCTTGAATGAGGCGTGGCGGTATGGCACCGCCACAGGGTTTGGTGCGGCCTTGGCGATCGAGCAGTAGCACGTGCCAGCCCTTTTGGGCGAGTTCCTGGGCCGCGGTCGCGCCCGATGGGCCGCCACCGATCACAATGGCGTCAAAGTGCGCTTCGTTCATGACAACCCCTTTTGCCCCAGGGCGGGGCGTGCGGACATTTCGGCGTGCGACGACGCCAGACTGAAGCGGCCCACATGCACGGCACACAAGGCCGACACCATGAACATGACTGCTTCCATGGAAAACACCGAGGCATAGGCCCAACCTGATTCGCCCCAGACACCGTGCGCCAGATCAGACAAGGCCGTGCCCAGCACCCCCCCCAGGCCAAAGGCCAGCGCTTGCGCAGCGCCCCACAAACCCATGCGGGTGCCCTGACTTTGGTCGCCTCCGGCGTTGGCCAAACGCATCATGGTGGCGATGGCCGCGATGGAGAAGGCACCGTTGGCCACGCCCAGACAGACGACGTTGGCTTTCAGGGGCCAGGTGCCGCCTTGCAGCCCGGCGGTGGCCAAACCCGCCATGGCCAGGGCCGAGACCAGACAACCGCCCACCATCCAGGCTTGCACGCTGCCCAGACGCCCGGCGACACGTCGACTGCCCGCCAAGGCCACGGCCAACATGCCGATGAGGACACCGCTGTGATGAACGCCAGAGAGTTGGGTGGTTTCACCAGGGCTCATGCCAAAAATGGCCCCGGCAAAGGGTTCCAGCACCAGGTCTTGTGAGCTGTAGGCCAGCATGCTGAGGAACACAAACCAGGTGAAGAGCTTGGCCTGCGGGTCTTGCCAGACCTGGGCCATGGCTTGGCGAAAGTCACCCAGGCTGCGCATGCGCGTGCCCGGGTCGGCCTCGGCCAAAGGCTGCGTGCCCGACTCGAGGCCCCAGAGGGCCAGAACGGTGACCACCACGATCACGCAGGCCAGACCGGCGGTGACGTCGATCAGCCGCTGGGGGCTATAGGGTTCGATCAACCGGCCCACAGAGACGGCGGTCAGGGCAAAGCCCATGATCATCATGACCCAGACGGTGGTGGCGGCCGGGGCCCGCATGGCCTCGGGCACGCGCTTGGACATGAGGGTGAGCAAAGAGGTGCCGGCGGCGCTGACGCCCAAACCGATCAGGCCAAAGGCCAATGCGGTGAGGGCCAGCCCCTGCGCCTGCGCATGGGCCATGTGGGTGGTGCCCACCGAGGCCAATACGCCACCGATGGCCAAAGTGGTGACGCCACCGATCATCCAGGGCGTGCAGCGGCGGCCCTGGTCGGCGCCGTAGCCCATGCGCGGGCGCACCATCTGAATGACGTAATGGAAACCCACCAGCAGGCCGGGCACCAAAGCGGGCAAGGCGAGCTCGACCACCATGATGCGGTTGAGGGTGGAGGTGGCCAGGACCACCATGGCACCGAGACAGGCTTGCACCAGGCCCAGGCGAACGATGTGGGTCCAACCCATGGGCCGGGAAGAGTGAGAACGGTTCATGCCACGGCTCCTAGAGTGCGCAGGCCCCAGGCACTGACCATCATGCCGCTGACGAACAAGGGCACGCCAAAAGCACTGACGGCGAGGGCGCGCGCCACGGGTTCATCGATGAAACGGCGCATCAGTGGCCATTGGGCCACCGACAACAAAAAGACCCCGGCGGCGTGGTACGGCAAGTCGAGGTGCAACAAATAGGCGACCACGCCCCACTGGGGCAATAGCATCATCAGGCAGGCGACGATGGCGGCCCGGCGCACGCCCAACTGCACAGGCAGTGAGCGCACGCCCATGCGGGCATCGCCCTGGACCGATTTGAAATCATTGAGGGTCATGATGCCGTGCGCCCCCAGACTGTAGAGGAGGGCCAGCACCAGTGAGTCTGATTCAGGCATGGCTCCGCCCAACATCACGGCGGTGCCGGTGATCCAGGCCAAACCTTCGTAACTGAGGGCACAGGCGGCGTTGCCCCACCAGCCGTTGGCCTTCAGGCGCAAGGGCGGCGCGCTGTAAGCCCAGGCCAGAAATAGACCCAGCAAGGTGGCGTAAAAGCCCCAAATGCCCAGCTGCCATGACCAGAGCACCGACAAGGCGGTCCACAAAATGGCGATGTACAAGCCCCAGCGCCCCGGCATGCGCCCCGAGGGGATGGGGCGTTGCGGCTCGTTGATGGCGTCGACATGGCGGTCAAACCAGTCGTTGACGGCCTGGCTGCTGGCGCACACCAAGGGCCCGGTCAGCACCAGGCCCAGCAAGATCAGCCCGGTTTGGCCCGACAGGCCTTGACCGGATGCGACCACGCCACAGGCAAAGGCCCACATGGGGGGGAACCAGGTGATGGGCTTGAGCAGTTGGGCGACTGCGCTGGGCTGTGGGAGCTGCATGCCCTCATTTTTTGGGCAGAGCAGGGAAATGTCAAGTGATGTTTACACTTTTATTTGTCAGAAAGAGGTATACGGGCTAGATTTTTTCGTCTTCTGACAACATCCCGAAGCGGCGCAGTTTGACATACAGGCTTTGGCGGGACAAACCCAGCATTTCGGCGGCCGAGGCGCGGTTGTTTTGGGTCATGGTCAGGGCCGACTGAATGCAGCTGCGCTCAATCATGTCAGTGGTCTCACCAACGATGTCCTTGATGGGCATGCGACCGACCAAACCAGAGAGTTCGGAGAGCTGTCCGGCCAAGGCGGGGCTGGCGGCGGGGGAGTCCATCACCCGCTGACGCTGCACGTCGCGCACGAAAAAGGCATAGGGGGTGTCGGGCTCGGCCAGGGCGATGGCGCTGATCTCGACCGGTACGTTCAAGCCAGACAAGGTTTTGAGTTCGGTGGCGAAGCCGCGCACCGGGTGCGATTGGCGCAAGTGGGTGTTGATGACGCCCCAGTCGACCGAATTGCGCCCCAGCCAATCTTCGATGGGCTGGCCCTGGAGTTGGCCGGCAGAGAGGGCCCCGACCAACTGCAAAAATTCTTCGTTGGCTTCCTGAATGCGGCCCTGGCGGTCGGTGAGCAAAAGCCCCACCGGAGCCCGTCGCATGAGCTCGTCCAGCGGATCGGCCACACCCGGATTGGATTTGGCGGGCGTGGGCAATGCGTCGAGTGCGAACATGCGCAAAAGGATCTGGGCGCCGCTTTCCTGCCGGAACATGACGCAAGAGACCGAGCAATCGACACTGGTCCCCACCGGACGGGCACGGCAGATTTCGATGCGCCCCGTGGCCAGGGCCATGCGCAAGGCGGCCTTGAGGTCGTCGCGGCCCGCTTCTTCGAAACAATCGAGGGCATCGCGCCCCACCAGACGGCGCTGGCTGTCGCGCAACAGGGCCTGGGCGGCGATGTTGGCGTCTGAAACTTTGTCGGTGTTGGCGTCGACCAACAACACAGGCTCGCGGCTGGTATCGAGCAACACCCGATAACGCGATTCGACATGGCGCAGTCGCACAAAGTCGCGCTCCATCGATTGCTGGGTTTCGACCAGCCGACGCTGCAATTGGGAGATGGCCTGCATGTCGCGGCCCAGCAAGAGGAGTTTGCCGCTTTTATCGAGCAACATGCCGGTGTATTGCACGGCGATGTCATCCAGACCGGGAACCGGGTGATTGACCTGTCGCCAGCCCCCGTCGCTGTCGGCGCGACAGGCTTGAATCAATTCGCGGATTTTGACCTGGCTCTCAGGGGTCACCAGCTCGATCAGGGTCTGGCCCAGCCAGCGCTCGCAGCCCAGGGCGTTGAGTTCGGGGCGCACCATGGACACATCGACGATGCGGTCGTTGGCATCCAGCAGCAACGCAATGTCTGCGGTCTTTTCGATGAGTCGAAGAAGACCAGACGGTTTGAGTGCGGGGAGGTCCATGAGGCGTGGTTTTTATTGTTGTTGGGGTCAGTTTGGTGTCAGCGTTAACTGTAAACCAAAGCAAGAGTGTAGCAACAAATACCCGCTTAAAAAGCAGGGCCAGTGGGTTTGAAGCCTAGACTGGCGCGCTCGACTGTGCCGGGTGCGTCCAGACCCAACCAGTCGATGCCGAGGTCGGTCAAGCGCTGGGGTTGAGACAAGGCCAATGGGCCGCCTGCGATCACCACCATGTGGGGGTTGGGGCTGATCTGGCGGGCCTCGCGGATGAAAATCTTGAGGGCTTGCAGTTGTCGTTCGGTGCTGACAGACAGCGCCAGCACATCGACCCAGTGGGCCGAGAGTTGCCTGAGCACATCGGCGTCGGAGCGCGGTTGCTCGACCAGGGTATACCAACCGGCCCGGCGGAAAAATTCGGACACCATGAAGAGCCCCATGGTGTGCTGCGATTCGGGCTCGGCCAGGAGCATGACGGTGGCGCCCAGCGCAGGCGCGGCGTCGGCCAGAAACTGGGGGCTGAGGTCGTACAGCAGGCGATGCAGGCGGGAGCTGCCGACCGTGACACTGGCAAAGTCGATTTCGTCTGAAATCCACCACCGCCCCAGGATGCGGGTGGCCTCGGTGATGCCCTGCAAGTAAATGTCGGCCAAATCAAGGCCACGCTGTTGCCAGACTTGAATGGCTTCGTTCAGATCGGCACCGGTTTGCAAACTCAGGCGGGCCAGGTGCTCGACCTCAGGGGCGGAAATAGCGGCCACACCCCAGCCCAGACGGCCAGGGGCCGAAGTGGCGTTGGATGGGTGTGTGTTTGAGTTCAAGGGTTTTGCCTGTCACTGGTCGTCCTCTATGTACGGGGCTTAGGTGGCGACTGGATGGAATAGACGGTTCAAGTTTGAACCGATTCATGGAAATGATACTCGGGGTTTACCCTAGTTTTGTAAATTATTTAGATCGTCAATTTATGTTGACACTTTGGGATGTGCGAATTAAAGTGGGTCACCTGCCCAAGAAAGCCCCCGATGTTGGACCCCACCCCGCCTCCCCAGCCCTTGTATACCGCCGAACAACGGTGGAGGCGCGATCACACGGTCTGGACCTGGGTGCAGGGTATTTTGGCGCCATTGCAATTTTTGGTGTTTTTAGTGAGTCTGGTGCTGGTGGCGCGCACCCTGATTTGGGGCATCGACGCCGAGTGGGCGATGTGGTCGGTGGTGGTCAAGACCGGGGTGCTGTACCTGATCATGGTGACCGGCAGCATTTGGGAAAAAGTGGTGTTTGGCCAATATTTATTTGCCCCGTCGTTTTTCTGGGAAGACGTGGTGAGCATGGGCGTGATGGCCTTGCACACCGCCTACGTCGTCGCCTGGGCCAATGACAGCCTGGGGCCCACCGCCCTGTTATGGCTGGCGCTGGCGGCCTACACCAGCTATGTGGTCAATGCGATTCAGTTTGTCTGGAAATTGAGGATGGCGCGCTTGCAGCAACCTGCCGATCAAGGCGACGCGCTGGCGCCCTCGCCTTCTCGCTACGGGAGGGTGACATGAGAACCATACCCATCGCCGCCGAGGCCTGTGCGGAACCCACGGTGTTGCGCGAACGGGGACAACACGAGGTGTTTTGCGGCCTGACCGGCATCATCTGGCTGCATCGAAAGATGCAGGATGCATTTTTCCTGATTGTGGGCTCGCGCACTTGTGCGCACCTGATGCAGTCGGCGGCCGGGGTGATGATTTTTGCGGAGCCCCGTTTTGGCACCGCCATCATCGGAGAGCGTGATTTGGCCGGTCTGGCCGATGCGCATGAGGAACTGGACCGGGTGGTGGGCGAATTGCTGGCGCGTCGGCCACAGATACGCACCCTGTTTCTGGTCGGCTCTTGCCCCTCGGAGGTGATCAAGCTCGACCTGGGGCGCGCGGCCCAGCGCCAAAGCCAGATTCGCCAGGGCGTGCGCGTATTGCATTATTCGGGCAGCGGCATCGAGACCACTTTCACCCAAGGCGAAGACGCCTGCCTGAAGGCCATGCTGCCGCACTTGCCACAGCGCAGCAGCCCGCAGCGCCATGTGCTGGTGGTGGGGGCCCTGGCCGATGTGGTTGAAGATCAGATGCGGGCCTTGCTGGCCAAGATGGGGGTGACAGAAGTCGATTTCTTCCCGCCCAGGCACAGCGCCAGTTTGCCGGCGGTGGGGCCCAATACCCACTTTGTGTTGGCACAGCCTTTTTTGTCAGATACCGCGCAAGGCTTGCGAGCGATGGGGTTGCGGCCCATCGATAGCGTGTTCCCGCTTGGGGTGGAGGGCACCACCTTGTGGCTGAAGGCGATTGCCCGCGCATTTGGCATTGGCCCCGAGGTGGTGGACGAAGTGACCGCCAGTGCCCGCCAGCGGGCCCAGACCGCGCTGGCGCGCCAACGCGCCAGGCTGGAGGGCAAGCGCTTATTTTTCTTCCCCGATTCGCAACTGGAAATTCCCCTGGCGCGGTTTGCCCAACGCGAATTGGGCATGACGCTGCTGGAAGTGGGCACGCCTTATTTGCATAAATCGCTGATGGCCCAAGAGTTGGCCCTGCTGCCCCCGGATGTGGTGCTGAGCGAGGGACAGGACGTGGATCGCCAGCTGGACCGTTGTCTGGCCAGCGCGCCCGATCTGGTGGTGTGTGGCCTGGGCCTGGCCAACCCTCTGGAAGCTCAGGGGGTGGCGACGAAATGGTCGATTGAGCTGGTGTTCAGCCCGATACAGGGCTATGAGCAAGCCAGCGATCTGGCCGCGCTGCTGGAGCGGCCCCTGAACCGGCGCCAGAGGTTGGCCGCATGAGGAGCACCGCATGGAACTGACCTTGTGGACCTATGAGGGTCCGCCCCATGTGGGCGCAATGCGGGTGGCCACAGCCATGCGCGGGGTGCATTATGTGTTGCATGCCCCTCAGGGTGACACCTATGCCGATTTGCTGTTCACCATGATCGAGCGGCGCAATCAGCGACCACCCGTGACTTACACCACCTTCCAGGCGCGTGACCTGGGGGCCGACACATCGGCACTGTTCCAACGGGCTGTGCGTGACACTTACGAGCGCCATCGACCCGATGCGATGCTGGTGGGCGCGTCTTGCACGGCTGAATTGTTGCAAGACGACCCCGGCGGGCTGTGCCAGACGCTGGGCTTGCCGGTGCCCATCGTGCCGCTGGAGTTGCCCTCGTATCAGCGCAAGGAAAACTGGGGCGCCTCGGAAACTTTCTACCATCTGGTGCGGGCAGCCCTGTCGGGCCAGGCCAAAACCGAGCGACCACCCCGGGCCCAGGGGGCGCGGCCCCGCTGCAATTTGCTGGGTGCCACCGCACTGGGGTTCCGGCATCGGGACGATGTGAAAGAGCTGACCCGCTTGTTGGGGCAGTTGGGCGTGGATGTGGCGGTGGTGGCCCCATGGCAAGCCACCATGGCCGATTTGCGCCGCCTGCCCGAGGCCGACTTCAATGTCTTGATGTACCCGGAAATAGGCAAAACCGCTGCCGACTGGTTGCAACGCCAGTTTGGCCAGCCGTGCACGCAGTCGGTGCCCATAGGCCGTGGCGCCACCCAGCGTTTTGCCCAAGAGGTTTGCGAGTTGGCAGGCCTGCCGCCCCCGTCGCTGGATGCGCCGCATTCGCGTTGGTGGTCGCAGTCGGTGGACTCGAATTACCTGACGGGCAAGCGGGTGTTTGTGTTTGGCGATGCCACCCATGCGATGGCTGCCGCCCGGATCGCCCGCGACGAGATGGGCTTTGATGTGGTGGGTCTGGGCACCTACAGCCGCGAATTGGCCCGTGATGTGCGCGCCCTGGCGGCTGAGTTGGGCTTGGAGGCCCTGATCACGGACAACCACCTGGAGGTGGAGGCCGCCATCGAGGCGCTGCAACCGGAATTGATTCTGGGCACCCAGATGGAGCGTCACATCGCCAAACGCCATGGCCTGCCCTGCGCGGTCATATCAGCGCCGGTCCATGTGCAGGATTTCCCTGCCCGCTATTCACCCCAGATGGGTGAAGAGGGCTCGAATGTGCTGTTTGACAGCTGGATCCACCCGCTGATGATGGGGCTGGAAGAGCATTTACTGGGCATGTTCCGGGAGGACTTTGAGTTCCATACTCAGGCCGCGCCTTCACACCTGGGCCAGGCTGCCCGACCAAGCACGGCGGCGCAGCCCACCTCAGTACCCGAAACTCAAGCCGAGCCAGAGCCCGAGCCCGAGCCGGTGCTGGCCGAAGCGAGCACTGCCACCATGGCCGCCCCGGCCCTTCCTTTGGGTCAGTGGAGCCCGGAGGCTGAGCGCGAGTTGGGAAAGATTCCGTTTTTTGTCCGCAGCAAGGCCAGGCGCAACACCGAGCGCTATGCCCTGGAGCGGGGTGTGCAGACCATCACCGTTGAGACCCTCTACGATGCCAAAGCCCACTACAGCCGCTGAAGCAGCCGCGCCGCTGATGCGGGTGGCCCTGCTGACCATGGATCACCACCTGGCCAGCGCGGCGGCGCGCGTGGAGCAAGCCTTGCGCCGTGAATTGCCGGGCCTGGTGCTGAAGGTACACACCGCCGCCCGCTGGCGGGCCGAGGAGGAGGCATTGCAAGCCTGCCGCCAGGACATCGCGCAGGCCGATCTGGTGCTGGTGAGCATGCTGTTCATGGAAGACCACTTCCTGCCTGTGCTGGCCGATTTGCAGGCCCGGCGCGAGCACTGCGACGCCATGGTCTGCATCATGTCGGCGCCCGAGATCATGCAACTCACCCGCATGGGGCGTTATGTGGCGGGGCAGCAAAGCGGCGGTCTGATGGGTCTGCTCAAGAAGTTACGGCCACAAGCCAAGCCCGGGGCCCAAGGCGGGGCGCCTGCGGCCTCGGCCGGTGCGCGCCAGATGACCATGCTGCGGCGTTTGCCCAAGCTGCTGCGACTGATCCCCGGCACGGCCCAGGACCTGCGGGTGTTTTTTCTGATGATGCAGTACTGGCTGGCGGGTTCTGAAGAGAACCTGCGGCGCATGATGCACTGTTTAGTGCAACGCTATGCCCAGGGACCGCGTCAATCGCTGCGTGCCCTGGCCAAGCCCGAGGACCCGATCGAATACCCGGAAGTGGGGGTGTATCACCCGCGCATGAAGACCCGGCTGAGTGATCGCTTGAAGGATTTGCCCGCTGCACCCAAAGAGCGGCAAAACGCACCGACCGTGGGACTGCTGCTGTTGCGCTCATACCTGCTGTCGGGGAATACAGCCCATTACGATGCGGTGATCGAGGCCTGTGAATCGCGCGGGATGCGGGTCGTGGCCGCGTTTGCCAGCGGGCTGGACGCCCGGCCTGCGGTCGAGCAGTTTTTCATGCGCGATGGCAAACCCCAAATCGATGCCCTGCTCTCACTGACCGGTTTTTCGCTGGTGGGCGGCCCCGCTTACAACGACGCGCAGGCTGCCGAGGCCTTGCTGAAAAAACTGGATGTGCCTTATGTATGCGCACATCCGCTGGAATTTCAGAGCATCGCCCAGTGGGCTTTGGCGCAGCGGGGCCTATTGCCGGTAGAGAGCACGATCATGGTCGCGATTCCTGAGCTCGATGGCGCGACCGCCCCGACTGTATTTGCCGGTCGCGCAGGGGCTGCCGGTACCCAGTGCGAAGGCTGCGCCAAACATTGCACCTTTTCGGCACAAACGCAGGAACACGACATGCACCCGTGCCATGAGCGCATCGATGCCCTGACCTCGCGGGTGGCGCGCTGGGTGGCGGTGCGGCGCAAGCCCCAGGCCGAACGCAAATTGGCCATCGTGCTGTTCAATTTCCCGCCACAAGCCGGGCATGTGGGCACAGCGGCATTTCTGGCCGTGTTTGAGTCGCTCTTCAATGCCCTGCATGGCTTGGCCCAAGAGGGTTACAAGGTCGAGTTGCCGGCCAGTGTGGATGATTTGCGCGAGCGCTTGCTGCAAGGCAATGCCTCGGTTCATGGCACTCAGGCCCATGTGCTGCGGCGCATCCCGGCCAGCGACCATGTGAAAAGAGAAACCTGGCTGAGCGAGATCGAAGCCGAGTGGGGCCCGGCACCGGGCAGCCAACTGAGCAACGGGCGCGACTTGTTTGTGCTGGGCATAGAGCTCGGACAGGTTCAGGTGTTGTTGCAACCCGGCTTTGGCTACGAAGGCGACCCGATGCGGCTGCTTTTTGAGCGTGGCTGCGCACCGACGCATGCCTTCAGTGCCTTTTACCGCCACATACGCGAAGATTTTGCGGCCGATGCGGTGCTGCATTTTGGCACCCATGGGGCGCTGGAGTTCATGCCGGGCAAGCAAACGGGTCTCTCCGGGGCCTGCTGGCCAGAGCGCCTGATCGGCGACTTGCCGCATGTTTATTTGTATGCCGCGAACAACCCCTCAGAGGGCGCGCTGGCCAAACGGCGCGCGGCTGCAACGCTGGTGAGCTACCTGACCCCGAGCGTGACCCAGGCCGGGCTGTACAAAGGCTTGCTGGAGCTGAAACAAGGCATAGAGCGGTGGCGCGACCCGGACCTGAACGGGGCGGAGCGCGACACCCTGTGCGAATGGCTGCAAGCCCAAGCGCAGACGCTTGATTTGCCCGCCCTGCCCGCTGCCGCCTTGCCCGCGCAAGTCTCGGCCTGGGTGCAAACGCTCAGTGAGCAATTGCTGGAACTGGAGTATGCGCTGATCCCGCACGGCTTGCATGTGCTGGGCCGTGCCCCAAGCCGGGATGAGCGGGTCTCTACGCTGAAAGCGATGGCGCAGGCCATGGGCATAGAGCGCGAAGGCTTGATCGAGGCAGTGGTGGACCATGGGCCTGCGGGCTTGACGCCATTGAATCTGAGCGATTTGAACGACGCGCAACGCAAGTCATTGGCGCAACTGGTACAGAGCAACGAAGCTTTGCAACAAGACCATGAGATGACGGGCTTGTTGCGGGCCCTGGATGGGCGCTACATCGCCCCGGCTGCCGGCGGCGATTTGCTGCGCAACCCGCAGGTGCTGCCGACCGGGCGCAATCTGCACGGCCTCGATCCGTTTCGCATGCCTTCTCACTTCGCAGTGCAAGATGGCCGCAAACAGGCGCAGAAACTGCTCGATCGGTGCGCAGCCGATGGCTTGCCTTTGCCAGAGACGATCGCCATGGTGTTGTGGGGCACCGACAACCTGAAGTCGGAAGGCGGCCCGATGGCGCAAGCCCTGGCCTTGATGGGGGCCGCCCCCCGCTTTGACAACTATGGCCGACTGGCCGGTGCCCAATTGATTCCCCTGGCCGAATTGGGCCGACCCAGGATCGATGTGGTCATCACTTTGTCAGGGATTTTTCGCGATTTGCTGCCGATGCAAATCAAGTTGCTGGCCGAGGCGGCGCTGATGGCGGCGCAAGCAGATGAGGATGAGTCACAGAATTTTGTACGCAAGCACACGCTGGCCTATGTGCGCGAACACGGCGTTGACGTGGAGACGGCGGCGCTGCGGGTGTTTGGCAATGCCGAGGGTGCTTATGGGGCCAATGTCAACCATTTGGTCGATTCGAGCTGCTGGGAGAAAGAGGACGAGCTGGGCGATGCGTTTGTGCAGCGCAAAGGTTTTGCGTATGGGGTGCAGGGTCAGCCGGTGCGGCATCAGGCCCTGATGCAATCGGTGCTCAGCACGGTGGCCCTGACCTATCAGAATGTGGACAGCGTGGAGTTGGGCGTGACCAGCATCGACACTTATTTCGACACCCTCGGCGGCTTCAGCCGTGCCGTGTTGCAGGCCAAACACCACACGCAAGGGGCGGCCGCCACCGCCCCCGGGGTTTACATCGGCGACCAGACACAGGGCGAAGGGGTGGTGCGCACCCTGGGCGAGCAAGTGGCGCTGGAGACCCGCAGCCGCATGCTCAACCCGAAGTGGCACGAAAGCATGTTGCAGCACGGCTTTGAAGGCGTGCGACAGATTGAGTCGCACCTGACCAACACCATGGGCTGGTCGGCGACCACCGGGCAAATTCAGCCCTGGGTGTACCAGCAACTGGCCCAGACCTTCATTCTGGACCCCGAAATGCGCGAGCGCATGGCGCGGCTGAATCCTTCGGCTTCGGTGCAATTTGCGCACCGTCTGCTGGAGGCCTCACGCCGCAATTTTTGGCAACCCGACACCCAAACCCTGCAGGCCTTGCAAGAGGCCGGGGCCGAGTTAGAAGATCGCCTAGAAGGCGTACAGGAAGGACTACCGGCATGAACGACTCTTTTGTGGAGACCACTCGAGTGCCCGTCTCGAATATCCAGCGCAAGCCACCTGACGGCGAGGGCAGCGTGCAGGTGCACCTGGACCCGGATGTGAAGATCGGCACGGCCAAGGTGTTTGCGGTCTACGGCAAGGGCGGCATAGGCAAAAGCACCACCTCATCCAACTTGTCGGTGGCTTTCAGCAAGCTGGGCAAACGGGTCTTGCAAATCGGTTGCGACCCCAAACACGACAGCACCTTTACCCTGACCAAAAAACTGATGCCCACCGTGATCGATGCGCTCGAAGCGGTGGACTTCCATGCGGAAGAGTTGCGCATGGAGGACTTTGTGTTCAAGGGCTACAACGGCGTGATGTGCGTGGAGGCCGGTGGCCCGCCCGCCGGCACCGGTTGCGGCGGGTATGTGGTGGGCCAGACGGTGAAGTTGCTCAAAGAGCACCATTTGCTGGAAGACACGGATGTGGTGATTTTTGATGTGCTGGGGGATGTGGTGTGCGGTGGTTTTGCCGCCCCCTTGCAGCATGCCGACCGGGCCCTGATCGTGACGGCCAACGACTTTGACTCGATCTTTGCCATGAACCGGATCGTGCAGGCCATCGGGGCCAAGTCGAAAAACTATGGCGTGCGCCTGGGCGGGGTGATTGCCAACCGCAGTGACGCGACCGATCAGATCGACAAGTTCAATGCGCGAACCGGCCTGAAAACCCTGGCCCATTTCCCCATGCTTGACGAGATTCGACGCAGCCGGCTGACCAAGTCAACGCTGTTTGAACTGGAAGCCAACCCCGCCGTGCTGGCGGTGCAAAACGAATACATGAAGCTGGCCGAACAACTGTGGCGGGGTACCGACCCGCTGCCGTCTGTGCCGCTGAAAGACCGTGACATTTTTGACTTGCTGGGATTTGACTGATGCCACCGATCGCTTATGAACAACGCCGCGAGCAGATCGAGCATTATTTCGATCGCACCGCCGCCCAAGCCTGGGCCAGGCTGACCTCGCAAGAGCCGCTGGGGCATATCCGCTCGAGTGTGCGCGAAGGGCGTAACCGCATGCGCGATACGCTTTTGTCGTGGCTGCCCAGGGACATGCATGGCCTGCGTTTGCTGGATGCCGGTTGTGGCACCGGCGCTTTGGCGATAGAGGCTGCCGAGCGTGGCGCGCAAGTGGTGGCCATCGACCTCTCACCCACCCTGGTGGGGCTGGCTGCCGAGCGGCTGGCCGAGCAATGCCCGACGCTGGCCTCGCGCATCGAGTTTTGCTCGGGCGATATGCTCGATGAGGGACTGGGAGAGTTCGATCATGTGGTGGCGATGGACTCGCTGATTCATTACCCCTGCGAGCAGATCGCCCAGGCGCTGGGGCGACTGGCCGGCCGGACCCGACACTCCATGCTGTTTACTTTTGCCCCGCGCACCCCGCTGCTGGCCGCCATGCACCGGGTGGGGCGCTGGTTTCCGCGCACTGACCGTTCACCGGCCCTGGAGCCGGTGGCGGCACAACGCCTGCAAATGGCCTTGCACGCCCATCTGGGCGCCCAAGATTGGCAGCCAGGTCGTGACCAACGCATTGCGCATGGTTTTTACACCTCGCATGCCGTGGAGTGGAAAAGATGAAAGCCCTGCGGGTCCCGGTTCCATCATGGGTGCGGGCTTACGGCATCAAGGTGATGCCGTTTGCCGATGCCGCATCGCCGGGGCTGCCCCTGGGGCGCTTGTTGCGCCTTTCTCTGTTTCAGTGGGCCATCGGCATGGTGACGGCCTTGCTGGTGGGCACGCTGAACCGGGTGATGATTGTTGAGTTGGAGGTGCCCGCCTGGTGGGTGGCGCTTTCTGTGGGTTTGCCGATGGTGTTTGCCCCGCTGCGCGGCTTGATCGGGTATCGCAGTGACACGCATCCATCGGCCTTGGGCCTTAAGCGCATACCTTATTTGTGGCTGGGCAGCCTGATGCTGTTTGGCGGTTTGGCCATCTTGCCTTTTGCCCTGCTGGTGCTGGGCGACAACCAGCCGACCCAGGTGTGGCTGGGCCGATTGGGCGCGGGACTGGCCTTTATGTTGGTGGGGGTTGGGATTCAGGTCACGCAGACGGCGGGCATGGCGTTGGCCAGCGATTTGGCCGAAGAATCGCGCCGCCCCAGGGTGGTGGCGCTGCTCTACACCATGCTGTTGCTGGGCATGATCGTCAGCAGTGGCGTGTACGGTTGGCTGTTGCAAGATTTCAGCCCCTTGCGGCTGATACAGGTCATTCAGGGCACGGCCTTGGCGGTGCTGGTGCTTAATTTGGTGGCGCTGTGGAAGCAGGAGGCACGCCAGACCAAGCGCGGCGAACGCGAGGCCGGAGGCTTCGGGCGACACTGGCGTGAGCTGATGGGACAAGCGCAGATGCGCCGCTTTTTGTGGGCCACAGGCCTGGGCAGTTGTGCCTTTGGCATGCAAGACATCGTGCTGGAGCCCTATGGGGCCCAGGTGCTGGGCCTGGATGTGGGCGCAACCAGTGGCTTGACCGCAGTCGGGGCCATCGGCTCTTTGCTGGCATTTGCCATCTCGGCCAAGGTCATGGGCCAGCGCGTCAGCGCCTGTGCCCTGGCAGGGCTGGGGGCGACGCTGGGCTTGCTGGCTTTTGCGCTGGTGATTTTTTCAGCCCCGTTGCAATCGGTGGCGATGTTCAAGTGTGGCGTGGGCCTGGTCGGCTTTGGTGCCGGCTTGTTCTCGGTGGGCATGCTGGTCAATGCCATGACATATGGCGATGCGCGACTCAGTGGTCTGGCCTTGGGCGCCTGGGGCGCCGTGCAAGCCACCTCGGCCGGTGTGTCGATGGCCTTGGGCGGCATTTTGCGCGACAGCGTCGATGCACTGGCACAAGCCGGCCATCTGGGCGAGGCCCTGCAATCGGTGGTGACCGGTTACAGCTTTGTGTATCACCTCGAAATGTATTTGTTGCTGGCGGTGCTGATTGCCTTGGGGCCGATGGCCCGAAGGGGTCTGAGCCGAGATCCGAATTCTTCCACCCGTTTTGGCTTGGCCGAGTTGCCCGGCTGATTTTTACCCACCACTGGAGACCAACCATGGGAACAGGCGCTATCACTCAATATGTGGACGTGGCTCAGCTCGTCCTTTATCTATTCTGGGCGTTTTTCGCCGGACTGATTTATTACCTTGTGCGGGAGAATCACCGCGAAGGCTATCCGATGGACTCGGGCCGCGAGAATGGGCCGAAGATGGAAGGCTGGCCGCCGGTGCCGGCCTCGAAAACCTTCACCCACGAAAACGGGCATGTCACGCTCAGCCCCGACCCGCAGCGCCGTGACGGCGATTACCACGCCGAGCCGGCCCACGGCTGGATCGGCTCGCCGCTGGAGCCTTTGGGCAACCCTCTGCTGGCCGGTGTGGGCCCGGGCGGCTGGGCGCAACGCGCCGATGTGCCCGACATGACCATGCACGGCGAGGCCAAGATCGTGCCCCTGCGGGTGGTGCCGGACCACGGGGTTTCGTCTCGCGACACCGACCCGCGTGGTCTGCCGGTTTACGGGGCAGACGGTGAGGTGGCGGGCCAGGTGGCAGACCTCTGGGTGGACCGCATGGAGATGATGTTCCGGTATCTGGAAGTGGCCTTGCCCGATGGCAGCCGCCGTTTGCTGCCGGTGCCGTTTGCCCGCATCAAGAAAAACGGGGTGGAGGTACACGCATTGCTGGCGCGCCAGTTTGCCGATGTGCCCACCACCCGCTCGCCCGAGCAGGTGACTTTCCTGGAAGAAGAGAAGATCAGCGCCTGCTTTGGTGCGGGGCAGCTGTACGCCACCCCTGATCGCAAGGAACCCATCCTGTGAAGGCCACGCACGAACATGAGTGGGAGGCCGCCCCCGGCCTGCCCGAACCTTTGCCAGAGGGTGAAAAAATACTCTGGCAAGGCACCCCAGACTGGCAAGCACTGGCGGTGCATGCCTTTCATGTTCGCAAAGTGGCGATTTACTTCGCCCTGATGTTGACCTGGCAGGCCATCAGCCTGCGCACCGATGGGGCTGAGGCCCTGGACATCTTGATCGACTTGACCAAGTCGGCGACGCTGGTGACCGTGGCCTTGTGCCTGTTGGGCATGGCCGCCTGGTGGGCCGCCAGCACCACCCTGTACACGCTGACCGACAAGCGTCTGGTGATGCGGGTCGGGATCGTGCTGAGCCTGACGTTTAACTTTCCGCTGCGCTGCATCCGTTCAGCCCATGTGAAAACCCTGGGTGGCGATCATGCCGATATAGCGCTGGAGTTGCCCCCTGGCGATCGGATTGGTTGGTTCCATCTTTGGCCGCACCAACGCGCCTGGCATCTGAAGCACCCGCAACCGGCAATGCGGGCGGTGCCCAATGGCGCCCAAGTGGCCGCCTTGTTGCAAAAAACCTGGATGCTGGCGCAAGCCCCGGGCACGGGCCGTGCAGCCACACCCGATGAAGTGACCAGCCCAAGCGGCAGCTGGGGCAGCCAGCCAGGACACATGGCATGAGTGCCCTGCGTCAGCCCCACCGTGTCGCCATCCCCATCGGATGGCTGATCGGCCTGATGACCGTCATGGTGTTGTCTGTGGCGTTGGCGCGCTGGCAGGGCTGGCGTGTGCCCGTGGTCGATGCGGCCACGGTCTGGGAGGCCAGCTTGCTTTTTGAAGACCTGCCCAATGGCGATGTGCAGGTGAGAGATGCCGGCAACGGCTTGACGATGGCCGTTTTTTCAGGCGAACAAGGTTTTTTGCGCGGCAGCCTGCGGGCGATGGCACGCCAGCGCCGTCTGGCACAAGCCGACATGACCGCACCATTGGTGCTGCGCGCTCTGGCCGATGGCCGGCTGTTGCTGCTTGACCCGAATCTGGGCGAGCGCATCGACCTCGATTCTTTTGGCCCCACGAACAAGGCGGTGTTCGCCGGTTTGCGCCCGGCCACCCCCCAGCATTGACACAGGAGTAAGACGATGAATGCTGCCACCACCATACTGACCAGCGCTGACGCCAACGAAAAAGCACGGCAGAGCAATATGCTGAGCCCGCGCTTTTACACCACCGATCATGAGGCCTTTGACCGCCTCAGCGTGGAACCCCTGCGTGCCGAGTGGGATGCGATGATGAAGGAGTATGAGGGCGACAACAACCACGACCACTTCCAGCGTGATGCCACTTTTATGCAAGAGTTGGAGGCTTGTGCGCCCGAGTGGAGCCCGGAGATGCGCCAGGAGTTGCTGGACTTCTTTGTCAGTTCGCTGACCTCTGAGTTCTCGGGCTGTGTGCTCTATAACGAGATACGCAAACATGTCAAAAACCCTGACATCAAGCAAATGATGACCTATATGGCGCGTGACGAATCGCGGCATGCGGGTTTCATCAATATGTCTTTGCGTGACTTTGACCTGGGCATCGAGTTGGGCAAGCTCAAAAGCGACAAGCCCTACACCTTCTTCAAACCAGCCCACATCATTTACGCCACCTATCTATCGGAGAAAATCGGCTACGCCCGCTACATCACGATTTTCAGGCAACTGGAGCGGCATCCGGAAAAGCGCTTTCACCCGATCTTCCGCTGGTTTGAGCGCTGGTGCAATGACGAGTTTCGACATGGCGAATCGTTTGCCCTGATCATGCGCGCCAACCCCGAACTGTTGCAAGGCTTCAACCTGGTCAAGATCCGCTTTTTCCTGTTGGCGGTGTATGCCACCATGTATGTGCGGGATCACCGCCGCCCGATCCTGCATCAGGCCATGGGGCTGGAGGCCACCAGTTACGACTTTGAGGTGTTTCGCATCACCAACGAGATCACTCAACAGGTGTTCCCGATAGCCCTGGACATTGAGCATCCGGACTTCAAGCGTGGGCTGGATCGACTGATCGAGATCTCGGACGCATTTGACGCTGCCAAAGCCCGCGGCGGTCTGTCGGGCTGGCTTGGCCAGGCCTGGCATGGTGCCCGAGCGCTGGGGACCTTTGGCCGCCTGTTCCTGATGCCGATGAAGCGCCAGCCCTTGCTGGAGCAACCGAGGATGCGTCCCACATGGTGAGTGAAACGCTCTGGGCAGCCGTCTTTGCCATCTTTTGCTGGTGGTCGGGAACGGGTGCCATCATGTGGCTGGATCGCCAAGGGGGTTGGTTGGCGCGTTGGTGCCTGCCCCTATTCAGCATACTGATGGGTTTGAGCTTCTGGGGCGTTTCGGTCAGCATGTCGGCGTCTGACTCGGCGCATGCGTATCTTGGTTTTGCCAGCACCATCGTGATGTGGGGCTGGCATGAGTTGGCCTTCCTGACCGGCTGGCTGGGTGGGCCGCGCCGTGTCGCGATGACACCCGGCGCGCGGGGCTGGCAAAGGCTGCGCGAATCGATCGCCGTGATTTTGTGGCACGAGCTGGCCCTGATCGTGAATTTCGGCATTCTGGCGTGGATGCAATGGGGGCAACCCAACCACACCGCCCTGTGCACATTCGCCTTGCTGTGGTGCATGCGGGTCAGTGCCAAGCTGAATCTGTTTGTGGGCATACCCTTGCATGGCGAGCAATACCTGCCGCCGCACCTGGCTTATTTGGCCAGCTACTTTCGCTGTGCCAAAGCGGGCCTGTGGTATTTGGGCAGCGTGAGCCTGGCCAGTGGCTTTTGGGTGTGGTTGTTGTGGTCGGGCTGGCATGCGCCCGAGACGATCAGCGCCAGTTGGCTGTTGCTGGCCTCTTTGCTGGGTCTGGCGATTTTGGAGCACCTGATGATGGTGCTGCCTTGGTCGATGGAGAAATTGTGGGGTTGGGCGATGGGCGAGGTCACACCGGCCCCCACCAAGCCGGCCGAACTGTGAACGGAATCCATGTGAAACAACGCCCTGTGGCTGTGGTGATCGGGGCCGGATTTGGCGGCCTGGCGGCGGCCATACGCCTGAGTGTGAAGGGCTATGACGTGCAGGTGTACGACAAGCTGGACGCCCCCGGCGGTCGCGCCAGCGTGTTCCGTCAGGACGGACACACCTTTGACGCCGGGCCCACCATCATCACCGCGCCTTTTTTATTGCAAGAGCTGTGGCAGTTGTGCGGGCGACGCTTTGAAGACGATGTTCAGTTGGTGGCCATGGACCCGTTTTATCGCATCCGCTTTGACGATGGCTCGCACTTTGACTACAACGCCGACCCAGAGCACATGCGTGCCGAGGTGGCGCGTTTCGAACCAGGTGATTTACCGGGCTACGATCGTTTTTTGAAGTTGTGCGAAAAGTGTAAAAAACTGGGTTTTGAGGGCATGGGCGACAAGCCCTTTGACCGCATCAGCGACCTCATCAGTGCCATCCCGGACTTCATGCGCATGGGCGCCTGGCGCAGCATCTATGCGCAAGTGGCGCGGCATTTCAAAAACGAGCATTTGCGCACGGTGATGAGTTTTCACCCATTGCTGATCGGTGGCAACCCGTTTTCAGTGACCGCCGCTTATGCGCTGATCAATGCGCTGGAGCGAACCTGGGGGGTGCATTCGGCCATGGGCGGCACCGGTGCCATCGTGACCGGTCTGGCCCGGTTGTTGCGCGAGCGCGGTGTGGGTCTGCACATGAATGCCCCGGTGACGCGCATCCTGATTGAGCAGGGCCGCGCCTGCGGGATCGAACTGGCCGATGGCCGGTCGGTGCGTGCCGACATCGTGGTGAGCAATGGCGACACGGCCTGGACCTATAAACATCTGGTCGGGGCCGAACATCGATCGCATTGGAGCAATGGCCGAATAGATCGGGGTCGGTATTCGATGGGCTTGCTGGTCTGGTACTTCGGCACCCGGCGTCAATACCCGGAAGTCCCGCACCACATGCTGGTGCTGGGGCCGCGCTACAAGGGGCTGCTGGATGATATTTTCAAGCACCATGTGCTGCCCGATGACTTCAGCCTGTATTTGCATCGGCCCACTGCCACCGACCCCAGTCTGGCCCCACCCGGTTGTGACACTTTTTATGCCCTTGCCCCGGTGTCCCATCTGGACAGTGGCACCGATTGGGCCAGCCAGGCCGAGATCATGCGCCAGGCCATAGAGCAGCGATTGGCGCAAACGGTGTTGCCGGGCTTGGGTGGCGAAATACGGACCTCGTTGATGATGACACCGCAAGATTTTCATGATCGGCTGTGGTCGTTCAAGGGCGCGGGGTTTGGTTTGGAACCCTTGCTGCTGCAAAGCGCCTGGTTCAGGCCGCACAACCGCAGCGAGGATGTGCCGGGCCTGTATATGGTGGGTGCGGGCACGCACCCCGGTGCCGGTGTCCCCGGTGTGTTGATGTCGGCCAAGGCTTTGGAGAAAGTGGTTCCCCATGTATGAAGTGAGCAAAACCCTGCCGCCAGCCGATCTGGAAGAGTGCATCCGCATGATGCAAGACGGCTCGAAGACTTTTTATGCGGCCAGCCGACTGTTGCCGCAAAGGGTGCGACCGCAAGCCATCGCCTTGTACGCCTTTTGCCGCGTCGCCGACGACCTGGTGGACCAGGCCCGGCCAGGGTCTGATCCGCTGATCACGCTGCGACGCCGGCTCGATGCGATATATGACGCACGACCGGAACCCTATGTGGAAGACCAGGCGCTGAGCCTGGTGGTGCAGCAGACCGGCTTGCCACGCCATCTGCTGGAATGGCTGATTGAGGGGTTCGAGTGGGATGCCCAAGGCCGACACTACGAGACCCTGCGCGATCTGCACGACTATGCAGCTCGTGTCGCGGGCAGCGTGGGCGCCATGATGTGCTGGATCATGGGCACGCGCGATCACGACACCCTGATGCGGGCCTGTGAACTGGGTGTGGCCATGCAATTGACCAATATCAGCCGTGACGTGGGCGAAGATGCGCGCATGGGCCGGCTGTATCTGCCGCGTCAGCGGCTGCGCGATCAGGGCCTGGACATTGACGCCTGGTTGGCGCAACCCCGCTTGGTGCCGCCTATCCAGCGCGTGCTGGCAGAGGTGCTGGAAGAAGCCGATCGCTTGTATGAGCAAGCCCTGCACGGGGTGGCCAGTTTGCCCCCCGACTGCCGGGCGGCGATTTGTTCAGCCAGCCTCATTTACGCGGAAATAGGGCACCAGTTGCGGCGCCATGGCATGGACTCTGTGAACCAACGCACGGTGGTGAGCACCTCACGCAAACTGGTGCTGCTGTTCATGGCATGGACACAGTCGGGCTGGATCAGGGTGGCGCAACAGACGCCACAAGCCCTGGAGGCGGTGCAAGAGATGGTTCGGTTGTGCGTCAGCCTGACGCCTGAAGGCCAACAGCCCGCAGTGGGCTACTTCCCCAGCCGCAGCATGAACCAGCGGGTGGCATGGGTGCTGGAGCTGCTGGAGCGGCGGGAGAATATCAAACGGGGTCAGTCGATCAGCGGCGTCGGTTGAACCAGTTGGCCAGCATGAACAAGAGAAAGACCACGAACATGAGGATGATGACGTGTTTGACTTCCATGGTGTCTTCCTTGGGTTAAAAAAGGGTTGATTTGGGTGCCGGGTCGGCCCCTCGCAGCAAGGGCCGCATGACCAGCAAGGTCACCAGCAGCAAGATCCACTCGATGCTATAGACAAAGCAATACCCTGTCCATGCGGTAGAGAATGAGGCGACGAGGTCGCGCAGCAGGCCGCCCAGCGCCATGGCCAAACCACCCGCCGTGGCTTGCGCTGCGCCCCAGGCACCCATGGCCAGGCCCGCCTGATCTGCCGGGGCCCGGTTCATGGTGGCGGTGAGCGTGCCGTGGGCGAAGAGACCGCCCCCCAGGCCGATGAGGCCGGTGCCGACGCTGAACCAAAGCCAGGGGTCGGCGATTTGGGAGGCCACAATGATGAGCGCAAAGGCGGGCAAGCCCACCAGGCAGCCCAGTGCAGCCATGCGAAATGGATCGGCCCCTCGACTGAGCCAGCGCGAGGCACTGGCGAACCCGATCAGACCGCCAAAAGCCAGGGTGGCGGTGAGCTGGGTGGTGCTGGCCACCGAGAGTTGCAGGATTTCGCCCCCATAGGGCTCCAGCAAGACATCTTCCATGCTGAATGCCAGGGTTCCCAGTGAGACCACCCACAAGCGGCGCACGGCATCGGCATCGCGCGTGAAAAGGGCCCAAGCCTCGGCAAAACTGGGGTCGGCGCCCTGCCCGGGTCGGCGCGATCGAGAACGCGACTCTTGCTTCCACATGGCCACGGTGTTGAGCACCAGGGTGATCAGGGCGGCGGCCTGGATGACCTGGACCAAACGCCCCGGGGTGAATTCGGTCAGCAAGTCACCAAAGAGCAGCGCACTGCCCAGCATGCCCACCAACATCATGACATACATGAAACCCACCACATTGGCCTGCTTGTGCGGCGGCGTCAGGTCGGTGGCCAAAGCCAGCCCCGCCGTCTGGGTGGTGTGCAAACCCGCACCGACCAGCAAAAAGGCGACGGCAGAGGCCATTTGCCCCACCCATACAGGCGCTTGGCTCGATTCGCCCAGACCGGCCAACACCAGCAAGGCAAAAGGCATGACCGAAAAACCACCAAATTGCAGCAGCGTGCCCATCCAGATGTAGGGCACCCGACGCCAACCCAATTGGGAGCGGTGGTGGTCGGAGCGAAAACCGACCAGGGCGCGAAATGGCGCAAAACAAAGCGGCATGGCGACCATCACCGCCACCAGGCTGGTGGGGACGCCGAGCTCGACGATCATGACCCGGTTGAGGGTGCCTACCAAAAGCACCAGGGCCATGCCGACGGAAATTTGAAACAGTGAGAGACGCAACAAGCGAGACAGGGGCAGGTCTTCGCTGACGGCGTCGGTGAACGGCAATAGTCGCACGCCCCAGCTGAGCCAGAGGTGTTTGAACTTGCGGCTGTCGTCCATGGGTCTAGTCTTGGGGAAAAAACCGGGCGGACCTGAAGGTCCACCCGGTCAGGTGCCAGCCATGAATTACTTCTTGGCTGGTTCGGACGCCTGGGTCGCCACGGCTTTGCCGGCCGCTCCGTTCAGGAACGCTTTGACCCAAGTTGTGTTGCTCACCAAGGCCAGGTGAACGCAAAAGGAACCGACAGCGACAGCACCCAAAAAGATGGGGATGCCCACTTGCGGCTTGACGACACACCACATTTTTCCGTAGATCATGGTTAGTCTCCTTTCACTTCAGCCAGGGTGAGTAGATATAGGCCAGCAGATGGGCGAATGCGGCGATCATGCCGAAAATCTGCGTGCCTTGGATGAGATTGCGGTGAATCTCTTCCGACTCGGCCTCGGTTAAACCGGTGGGCCATACCTTGTCATTGTTTGACATGGCTACCTCCTTGAGAGAAGGGTTCGTGCTCAGGCCGCACGCAGGCCATCGGTGCCGGGATGGCACCGAATTCGGTGGCATGACGAAGGATGGGGTTCGTCATGGATGATCAGCTCCGACGGGGCATGCGCCAAGGCAGCATGGCTTGAACGACGGGCGAGACAAAGCGGGGGATCGACAGGGTCTCGTGAAAGGTGTGTATGCCACGCCCGAGTTGCGGGCGGGCCAGCAGACTGCGCTGGTAAAACGGGGTGTCCTCCAATTGACGCGACGGCAAGGGCCGGTCTGTGCTGCGCGCCCGACGCGGCACCCGCCAGGCGGTGGGCGGCAAGTCGCGAACCGGGACGTCGGGCAAATCGGTGACGCTGCCGTCGGCGTCAAAGCGCAGGCGCAAGAGCCGATCGGGTCGGTCAGGCCCATGCAGGTCGTAGGTCACTTCGGTGCTGCCATCGGGCATTTGGGTGCGTGACCAGTCCCACAGATGGAACTCGTTCTCCAGCGGCTCGTCACCCTCATTCGAGTCGAGATAGGCCTGGCCCTGCCATTTCAGGTCAGGCTGGTCCAGATCGACTTCGATGTGCGCTTTGGGGGCCAAGGGGCCCCAGCGGTGGCGGCCGGACGCGTCCAGCGGCACCGAATAATTGAACAGGGTTTGTGGCCACAGGCGGATGTGCCCACTGAGGCGACGCAACCAGGGCACGGCCACTTCGTCGAGTCGGATGTGCAGGCACTGACCGTCCCAGTCGAGTCGACTGGGGCCGACGACAAAGCTGCTGCTGTCGCGGTGGCAATGGCGTTGGCCGCGCTCGGTCATCGCCCAGCGGCCTCCTTGCCCGTACAAAGCCACATTGATGGCGCAGTGGTTTTCTGGGTTGGCCGAACCCCGGCGCCTCGCCCAGCGGTAATAGGGCGAGAAGACGCTGCCGACAAAAGCGATCAGCGTGAGGCTGTGTTGCTGGTCTTCGCTCATGGCGTCGACATACCACCAAAGGTAGCCATTGGGGGGGACCGCTTGGTCGAAACGAGGTTGGCCATGACTGCCTCGGCCGCCCGCATGCCCGACAAGGCCGTCATCGGCACGCCCGGCCCCGGATGCGTCCCACCCCCCACCGTGTACAAGCCCGGTATGGCGGTCGTGGCCCCAGGCCGCGCAAAGATGCTCATCCAGCCGTGGGTGGCCTTGCCATACAGACTGCCCGCCGAAGCCGGGAAACGCCGGTGAAAAATGCCGGGGCTGGAACGGACCTTGGCATGACCCTGTATCGATAATCCCATGCGTTGCAATTGTTCGAAGGTGGTGGTTTCGCATGAGTCGATCTCCTGTGTCCCTTCAGGCCCATCGCCTGATGCGGGTGCGTTGACCAGACAAAACAATCTTTCTGCCGTCATCTCTCGGGCAGACTCGGGGCGGTCTTGGGCGCACACATACACGGTGGGGGTGCGGGGCAAGCGCCGGTGTTTGAATATGTCGGTGAATTCACTGGCGTAGTCGTTCTGGAAAAACACGTTGTGCCGATCCAGATCGAGGTTTTGTTTGGGCGCCAGCAAAGACCAGGTCAGGGCCGACAGCGAACGGGGCTGATCGGAGGGCGGCCAGGCCGGGCGCGGGCCTGCGCCCATCAAGCCCATGGACAAGGCATCGATTTCCCCATTGAAAACCACGGCGTCGGCACGAAGTTCATCGTGATCCAGCCGCACGCCGACCGCCCGGCCATGGCGACAAATGATTTCCCTGCACGGGGTTTGCAGCAAGAAACGAACGCCGCGCGATTGGGCCAGACGGGTGAGCGCTTGCGCCAGCGCGGTCATGCCGCCGCTCACGCTGAAGACACCGTCCATTTCGACCTGAGCGATCAGCATCAGGGTGGCCGGGGCCTCCCAAGGCGAGGAGCCGCAATAAGTCGCATAGCGACCAAACAATTGGCGCAAACGCGGGTCGGTGAATTCGTTTTCCAATTGCCGCCACAAGGTTCGCATGGGGCCGAGTTGAGTCAATTGGGACAAGCCGCGCCAGCCCAAGTCAGACATGAAGCGGCCCATGCTGGGGGCCTGGGTGCGCATGAAGGGCGACTCTAATGTGTCGTACAGTGCCCGGGCCCGGTCGCTGAAACGGCGAAACCTTTTCGCCTCGCCCGGCCCGGCCAGGCGCTCGACCTCGGCCTCGCTTTGCAAGGGGTCGGCGCACAAATCCATGCGCGAGCCGTCCGGCCAGAAGTGACGGGCCAGCACGCTGAGTGGAGTGAGCGAGAGCTCGTGGTCTAAATCGGTGCCGACCTGGCGAAAAATTTCATCAAAGACCCAACGCATGGTCAGCACGGTGGGGCCCGAGTCGATGGACAGACCGCCGACCTCGGTGGTGTGGATCTTGCCGCCGGTGACCGAATGCGATTCGACCACGGTTACGTCGACCCCGCGCTGGGCCAGCAGCAAGGCGCTGACGAGCCCACCCATGCCAGCGCCGACGACGACGACTTTGTCGCTCATGGTACTGCCCCGGCCAAGGCAGGATCGCCGTGATCGATGCGTTGCCCCTTCCAGAGCCCTTGCATGTACAGGGGCCGGAAGTGAACAAACAGCGATTCGGAAAAAAACTGGTGCTTGTAGGCCGCCTGGATGGCCTGCTGATGCGATGCATGGTGGGCATAAGCCTGCATCGCTGCGGCGTTGCGCCAAACACTGAAAGTACATTGGCGCAATAGCGGGGCCTCGCCTAAACCCATGGCCAGCTGGCAGCCATCGGCCGCATCGAGATCGATCTGGGTGGCCGGCGCATGGCGCCAAAATGCCATGGCTTTGGCCGGGCGGATGCTGGCGCGGGTGAGCACCGCCAAGGAAGGGCTGGGCTCGGTCGGGCAGCCTTGCACGGCGGCGTCGGTGGTGGGCGCCCAATCTTGCTGGTCCCATTGGCCGCGCGCCGATTGCACCGACAAAACCCCGACCCAACTCTCGCGGGCGCGCTCGCGCACGGCATGCACCCACTCTCCTTGCATGAAGTCGTGGGCATGCGCCCAGTTGTCGAAAGAGGCAATGACGCCTTGATGGGTGGCGCTGGGGCGCAGGCTGAACCCGCCGCCCTGCCCGCTGCCCATGACTTTGGCAAACCTGAGGCCGGGCACTTCGCGCAGGGCCGAGGCCCCGGACACCAGACGCAGCCAGCCCCAACCCTGGTGCTGGCGCACATAGTCCACCAGCAAAATGAACACAACCCCCGATAACGGGGGTGCGATGCGTCCGATGTCCTCCAGGCTCATGCCTGCCCTCCGGGCAGGCACCGTTCTGGATCGGGCGCACGCGGGTTCATGGCTTTACTTCCTGGCCATTTTGACCGGTGCCGCAGCGGGCGTGGCCAGCAACTCGGGGAAGTCTTTGGCCATCGCTGCCCCATACAGGGGTTTGTAAGCGCCCTGGTGGCATGTGCCGCAATTGACCTTGGCCACATCGCCCAGCTCGCCCTTGCGATGGGCCGGGAAGACATCGGTCAGCGGGGTCATGTAGTCGTTGTTGAGGTCACGCGCCATTCGGATGCCATGCCAGGCCGTGACCCGCTGCGGGGGCCCGCCTTCCCAGGTCTGGAAGGATCGGGTGTTGTGGCAATGCGTGCAGTTGACCCCCAGGGCCGTGGACATGTGGGTCATCAGGCCATAGGTCCACTCGGTTTGCTTGATCGATTGGCGATTGCCCGTGGGCAAGGCCGTGGTGCCACCGACACGGATGTTCTCTGCTTTGAGCAGGAAGGGGGTGAAGGGATCGTAGGGCAAGGAAGAGAGGTTGACCACCGGATCGGGGGTGTTTTGGCCGGCTTTGTCGCCCAGGAAGTTGGCCCCATAAGGCTGATCCACACGGGTGAACCAGACTTGAGCCGGAACCGGCTGGCCACGGTGGCAGGTGTAGCAGGTGACGCCGGTGTCGCTGACGTGCTTTTTCCAGTCGCTGTTGATGTGCCGCGTCATCTCGATCATGCGGCGGGCGACCACTTTGGTGTAGAGCGAATCATCGGCAAAGTTGGCCGGGTTGTGGCAGTAGGTACAGCTTTGTTCGGGAGCGATCCAGCTGGACATGGACACCATGAGGCGCGTGAAGTCATTGACGCTGAGATCACCCAGCAGCTTGACGTTCTTGTACACCTGAGAGGCTTTGGGGCCATCGCTGCCCGCGCTGGGGATCGCCGGGGGGGCCTCATTGAGGCCGGCCTGCGCTTCCAGCGTGCGCGGGTTATAGACCTGCAACATGCCGGTGCCCCGATAGCCGTGTTGCACCGCCTCGATGGGGGGGCGCTCGCAACCGCTTAAAAGGAGCAAGGCGGCACAAATGGAGAGAAGAATTCTCATGGCTTGACTCCTTGCATGAGGGTCGGGTCGGTGACGACGTCAAAGACCTGCGGATAGGGTGGGACCACGCCGTGTTTGATGGACCACAGGTACCAGTTGTCGACGACGGTGCCGGTGAGCAAAATCCCGATGCCGCCGGTCAGGGGACACAACACGGCAAACCACCAGGCCCAACGGTGTATGGACTCCATGGTGGCGTTAAAGCCCATGGTCCAACGCCAGAACAGGGCGGCGCGCTCGCTGGCCGTGCCACGGTCGGTGATTTGCTCGATCTCGCGCTCTCCCCCGTAATGGGTGACCGCCAGGATGGTGGCGCCGTGCATGGCGAACAACAAAGCCGAGCCGTACAAAAAGACGATGGACAAGGCATGGAAGGGGTTGTAGAACAGGTTGCCGTATCGCAAGGAGAAAGCAGCCGTCCAATCGAGGTGCGGGAAGATGCCGTAGGGCACCGCCTCGCCCCAAGAGCCCATCAGCACCGGGCGGAACAAACCCAGCACCAAAAAGAGCCAAATCGCAGCGGCAAAGGCCCAGGCCACATGGGTCCCCATACCGAGCTCGCGCGCACGGCGGTAGACCCGGGCCCACCACAAAAAGAGCGAGATGGTCAGGAAGAGGCCCGCCATGAGCCACCAGCCGCCCTGATTGAGTGGCGGCAGACTCAGGCCATAGCTGGCCGGAGGCGGTTCGAGCGAGAGCCAAAACAACTGCCGGATGAACTGAACCGGGTCATAGTTGACAGAGGCCAGCATGTTCATGCCGATGATGGTGGTGGCAAAAACGCCAAAGATGAGGGAGGCCAAGCCCAGGCCACCCAGATAGATGGGCCCGAGTTGGGCGTTGCCCAACAAGCCGAACCAATAGACGATGAGGGGCTTGCCTGAGCGCGGGCTGTTGCCGTGCCCCAATTCGACCCCGTCGTGGACCGGGCCGACCGCTTGCACGGTGGTGAATAGATTTTGGTATTGAGCCATGTTCATCGACTCCTAGTTGATCGGCCACTGGGACCAGATGGGCAAATTGAGCCACCAGCTCCACCATTCCGGCCAGCCACGGGTCCAGAAGGGTCCGCTGAGCACAATGCACAGGGCGCTGAAGAGCACGGCAGCCAGGGCCAGGAACAAACCAAGCCGGTGGATGCCCAAGGTGCCGATGGAGTAGCCGATGATGTCGCGAAAGAAGGTGTCTTCATGCTCGGGGGTGCGCACGCTGTGCCCCGGCGCGGGATTGGTCGATGACAGGATCAGCGCGCCGTGCAGCGACAGCGCGAAGGTGCTGGCAAAGAAGAAACTGACCGCGATCATGTGCGCGGGGTTGTAATGGAAGTGCAGATACTGGTAGCCCACGTTGGAGACCCAATCGAGGTGGCTGTATATGCCGTAGGGGAAAGCGT